>Ga0209492_1000085_pt1 | contig 29558 bp, 33 predicted proteins | sample PPLLak12cMay2015_FD_187253 | JGI IMG/M metagenome (GOLD analysis project Ga0209492, IMG submission 187253) | Freshwater sediment microbial communities from Prairie Pothole Lake near Jamestown, North Dakota, USA - PPLs Lake P7 Core (1) Depth... | ecosystem: Environmental > Aquatic > Freshwater >... | reverse complement strand
CGACTTTTGATGAATCACGAACACGGATAACCAGTTTGCGAACCGACATTAATTGAGTAATTATTTTCAATTTACAAAGTGAAAAAATAACATTTCAATTTTTGGGGGAACCCAGTGGGGGAACCTGGGTTCCCCCACTGGGTTCCCCCAACTATTAATAAGTGAAATTTAAATATTTGGGAGGATTATTTGAAGTCAGTGATTTCATAAGAACCGTAGCGGCCTCACCTTTGTAATCATATTGACAATTATGCTGCTCAGGTAAACGATGGTCCATACAATATTTGCCACCACACTTACATGTAATACCAAGAATATTAACCTTCATATTACAACAAGGACACTTACGTGATGTCATCATCTTAGTAATTTTTTATTAAGATGATAAAATTGTTAATCAATTTTTATTGGGTAGTAGAAACCTACATAAATAGCCTTTTAAACGGGTATAAAAGATCAATCCAGTCCCATGAACGTGCTCCCCATTGCTTTGCTAATAAACATAGATCATTGTGTTTATTTTTGCGAGCCCATTTCAACATACCATTAAAATCTGTTGCACCCCATTCTTTGGCTAATAAACATAACTCCTTATTACCCTGAACGGCTGATAAATTCAACATATCATTAAAGTTGGTCGCACCGTGAGACTTAGCAACATAACATAAGTCACAAGACCCTATCATCGTCGCTCGCCATAAGAGGTGCTCTGGACCTCTAGATTGAGATTCAATATCAATATTAATATTAATATTTGAATAATTCATAATGATATAGTTATGAATTATATCATTATGTTATAAGATCAATTTTTTATAAACTGATAATTACAGTCATTTTACAGGGGCTTTCCTCTTAAGATAAACATATAATAAACCGATACAAATACTTAAAATTGTCCAACCTGTTATATGATCTACTGTATCCATTGTACTGATCTGCTCGCTTGATAATTTTTTAAATTCATCTTTATAACCTTGTGGTTTGAACGGTAAAAAAATATAACGACCAAATGGGATAACTGTTGGCATTATTTTATCATGACAATCATATGAATAATCATACCATGCTAGAGCAATATATGGTATCCATAATAAAAAGATAAGAATCATCATATTCCTAGGTGGTAAAAACCAATAACCTCCTGCTATCAATAGGGTAAAGATGATACATTTGATATTAAAATTAAAGGGATGACCTGGAAAAATACCACCAGACATGTTATATAAAACTATACAAACATAATTATTCTAAACACTATAACTACATAGGATGCGACTACTAAGAAGTCGGGAGTGTGATTACTGTCACAATAAAGTCAACCGAGACAATATGGTCTCAATAAAACAATATAATAGTAAAAAATATCACTTCTGTACGAATTGTAATCAAATCAGGAACATATACGAATTATGTGTTGGAGTCGATCAAATTAGACACTAATTATACCATATACCATATACCATATACCATATACCATAGATACAAACGCTTTCCACCCAATTTGATCTGACAGACTCCATGATTAATAATAGATGGTGACATCCATCTTTAGAAAAATTGATTCATGTATTGTACTCTTTGGCAGAGATAATAAATGCCAAATAATATCATCAATCACATTAAAATTAGGGGTCCTAATGTTGCAGAGAAGATGCAAAAGTACTTCAAAACCTCAATAGAGGGGGTAATGTTCGATTTTAATCTTATTATTCCAGTACCAAAGAATGTTGCAAATTGCAACGATGAAAACAATCCCCTAGCAATGTATCATTACCATTGTGATTACTGGGGGACAAAATGGAATGCATATCAACAATGTTTTAAAGATTATGATAATTTTAATTTTCAAACAGCATGGAGCACACCTAAACCAGTCTTTAAAAAATTATCGCAAATGGAACCAGATTTAACTTTTCGTATAAAATACGCTGATGAAGATATTGGAATTAATTGTGGTTCATATGTTTATTTGAATGGTGATTTAATAGAAGAATATAATTTCCCATTATATTCTTCATTATCCAGAAAATTTTCTTTAGATTTATGGGATATACCATATACACTAAGCGACCTTCAATCTGATTCCGAATCAATTGATGACTCGGACTCAGATATTGAACCAATTATTCAATATCAGATATAATAGCTATAACCGACTCTAAGTTCAACCAAATAGCACGCTCTATTCTATGCATGCCATCCACTATCTCATAGATATGAGGTGTTTTTCGGTATAGTTTAATTGGGTTTTCTTCTAAAAGTTTTATAAATTCACAATCACTAATACCCCTATCTCTATATGAATCAATAGTAGAAGAGCCCCGTAGAAACCGATTTTTCTTTGAGATTGCTACATATCTCTGACCATTAACAAACAATTCATATTTTTCCCCTATTAATTTTAACTCGGTTTGAACACATTTAGGCTTATTATTAATAATAGATTGAACTAACACATATGGTAAAACAATACGTGTTAGATTAATTTTTACAAGAGTCATTTGATTCTTTATATAACTTTATATTCATGCAACAAAACAGCTTCAATTTTTATTAGGTCGATGAATTAATCACTAATCCATATTGGGATAAGGCCGTAACTAAAGCATATAAAGCAACGTTACCGCTCCTAGACCCAGTCACAATCGGTTGAGAACTAGGACCTTCACTACCCCATCCTCCTAGTTGATTAGTTGATAATACTTTACTATTACAAATACAATTACCACTCATACCAATACCTCCATTGATGACCATACTACCAGATGTGATAAGTGTTCCATTTGTACCATCACCACCATATATTTTCTTACCAATCGCAAGACCCCCATGGATGATCAGAGAACCACTACTCGATGATGTTGAATCAGTTGTAGACTCAATGGACACACGACCACCACCTGGATTTAGTACTAAACTTTGTGTTATGGCTTGAACAGACCACCAATTATTGACAGGATCCCAACCAATTGTCATATTATTAACTGAGGCATAATCCCAAAAAGAAACCGATTCATTAACACCGTTCGCGATCAAACCACGATTGGATAAATGAACCGCTGAGGGTAGTATTGGCGTATAATTACTAATATGTTGTACTGTTGTGAAAAGTGAGATATGTCGGTAGGAATAACTTCCATCAGAAGTCACATCTCCAAGTTGGATGTAATTTTCAGCATATCGTGTTAATGTTTGAACCATGGTTGAACCAAGTTGATAACCATCAATGAAAAAACGAGTCGCACCAGAACTAAAATCCCAATTTAATTCAAATTCTTGCTCTAATCCAATCGTACGTGATGGCCAAGCACCTAATGATTGATTAATCACTAAGGTTCCTATACTATCGTTAGCTTGTAATGTTAAACCTGTTGTGACTTGATATGTCACAATAATCAGATTATTTGAACCGATGTCTGGGATTCTCAGCAAAATTGACTCTTGCCCACCCACAATCACATCATTTGGTGTCACTCGGAAGCGAATAGTTCCAATTTGACCCTTATCTGCACCGTTCATTTCATATCTAATAGAACTATTAGATGTAACCAGTATTTTCCCTCCCGAAATACTGACTGTACCCGTTGTAGTGGGGGATTTCTGCGCACCATTTGAAACATAATCAGCATCAATTGTTGTAGCTCCTGAAACATAAAATCCAACATTTTGAGGTGGCATATAAACGTCCCCTACGACCGTCAATTGATGACCAATATATCCTGATTGTGAAACAGCTAAACCACCAGCGGATAACATAGGCGCGTTAGTGATTGATCTGGCATCACTTGAGTCAGTCACATGAAGTAAAATATTCTCTCCATCAAAAAATCCCGAGGGTCCAATGGGACCAATTAAACCAGTACTTCCCGTCGATCCTGTAAATCCAATCCCAGTTAACCCAGTTGGACCTGTAGATCCTGTTATCCCAATAGATCCTATAGCACCTGTGGGACCAATATTTCCCGTGGCACCAGTCAATCCCCTAGGACCTGTGGATCCTGTAGTTCCTGTTGATCCTGTGGGTCCATAGGTCTGTGGACCAGTACATCCTGTTGTTCCTGTAGATCCTGTTGGCCCCAGTGACCCCATGGGGCCTGTTCCTATCGGACCAGTCAATCCTGTGCTTCCAGTACAACCTGTGATTCCAGTAGGACCCAGTGGTCCTGACGAACCAGTGAAGCCAGTAGATCCAATCTCCCCACCCTGACTGATAGCTCCTGTCGAACCTGTCGATCCAGTGTTTCCTGTCCATCCAGTACTTCCTGTCCATCCCGTTAAACCCGTGCTCCCTGTAGATCCAGTAGCTCCACTGTTAAAAGCCGCTCCTGCCTCTCCAGTGGGCCCAGTATAACCAGTATATCCAGTGGTTCCAGTGGAACCCGTCATACCTGTGTTCGTTGCGATTCCAGGTAATCCCACATCTCCAATATATCCAGTTGGTCCTGTAGATCCAATGGACCCTGTGGAACCAGTTGAACCCATATTGGATACACCCCCGTCATTGCCTTGGGGACCAACCATCCCAGTTTCTCCACTAGGTCCAGTATTTCCAATCTCACCTACATCTAATGCATAACCTGGTAAACCAACCAGTCCTGTGGATCCAGTCGGTCCATAAGGACCTGTAGGCCCAGTATTCAATGCAGTCCCTGAGTCCCCGATTGATCCAGTTATTCCAGTTGGACCAATCAGTCCAATGATTCCTGTGGATCCAGTCGACCCAGTCGACCCAGTATAACCGTGTGCACCGTCAATATTACAAACGTAATTCCAAGAACCATCACCATCAGCAAGAGACACGATGTAACCTGTGACATCTATTAATAAATCACCCGTCTGCCCTGTCAAACCGACATCATGATAAATAAATACTCCTGTCGGACCTGTCGGACCAGTGGTTCCTAAAGGACCTGTAGGTCCAGTCTCACCTGTGGGTCCAGTTGGTCCAGTTGATCCAATATGACCCTTTATTCCAGTAGGACCTGTTCCCACCAAACCTGTAGGTCCAGTGCTTCCAATGCTTCCCGTATAACCTGTATTACCAGTAGGACCTGTACCGATTGGACCCGTGATTCCTGTACTTCCTGTGCGTCCTTTCGGTCCCCTCGAACCACTTAATCCAGTCAATCCTGTTGAACCAGTACGCCCAGTTGGTCCACGTCCACCTGTTTGACCTCTCTTCCCAATTAATCCTGTTGGACCTGTAAAACCTGTCCAACCAATCGACCCTCGAGGACCCATTCTCCCAATGGAACCAATGAGTCCAATGGGTCCTATTAAACCAGTATCCCCTGTGGGACCCATTGACCCACGGATACCAATCATACCACGGTGTCCTCTTTTTCCTCTTGGACCTCGATAGCACCGACATGCGCATTCACTATCACTGCTATCACTGCTGCTACTGCTACTGCTACTGCTGCTATAGTAATGATAATCAGATAGCATTATAATAATTATAATATAACATATTGACATAATATTTTTTCAATAGATTGTGTCAATAATATGATAAAAGATACCTTAGCTAGTGTCTAACTAGTAGCATCAGTGATTAAGCCGTAACTCGCCATGGCACTAATTAATGATGTTAAAGCTGCATTATCAGCTTTTGACCCAGTGACCATTGGCTTAGTAATTGGGCCACTACTACCCCAGACTCCAATTTGATTATTACTCAATAAGGCTCCACCAACCACACAGTTACCACTCATACCAATCCCACCGTTAATAATAACGCTTCCAGATGTTGTTGTTGTTCCATCACTACCGTCTCCCCCGTATATTTTCTTAGCAAAACCAAGTCCACCATTGATAACGAGTGCTCCACTACTAGACGAAGTCGCATCAGTTGTATCACCAATATGAATATTTCCCCCACCTGGATTTAAACACAACGGTTGAACACCACCCGTTGAATTAATCGCCTGTAATCCCCACCACGCATTGATAGGATCCCACCCCATAGTCATCTTGTATGTCGATGAATAGTCCCAATAAGAAAAAGACCCATTGCCACCAGTATCTCCAAAAACGCTATTACTGTTGGTTGAATCACCATTGATATATGAAGCAATTGGACCTGTGTGACTCAAATGAAACGTCTCTGGTAAACTAGGTGAGTAGTTACTAGTATGTTGATATGTCGTAAACATAGAAATGGTTCGCAATGAGTAACTATATGTATTTGTTGAATCACCAAAAACAATCGCTGTTGCATTACTTCTGGTATAAGTATTAGTTATGGTGGGACCTAAACTGTTTCCATTGATGAATAATTGAGTCACACCACCACTTAAATTCCAATTATATTCAAACTCAAACTCAACTCCATTCGCAGCAGACCATGTTCCAAAAATATCACTAGGGGTTAATGTCTGTAAATTACCAGAATCATCATAGGCAATTAAATATAACCCATTAGTATTATTAAATTTTAAGATTATTTTATTGTTATTATTGAGTCCATTGGTTAATTGGAAAATCACTTCATCAAAGGTCCCAGAGACTGACTGATTTGATACTATTCTAAACCTCAAGCATCCTGAAAGACCACCATCGACCGTTGAATCCATCTCATATGTTAACTTAGAACCTACAGAAAGCACCGTATAGCCACCTGAGTTAGTCACACCACCAGATATATTTGATGTTTTTAAATTGGTACCAGATGTATAATCTGCATCAGTTGTCGTAGATCCAGCCATATAGAAAGAGACGCCTTCAGGTGGGATAATTATCGGCCCAACTACAGTCAGTTGACTACCAATATAACATGATTTTTCAACTGCTAAACCACCTGCTGTCTTCAAAGGCGCATAAGTCGTGGACCGCGCATCAGTCGTATCAGTCACTGATAAAGTGCTTAACACACCATTAATATCACCTGTAGGCCCAGTTGCCCCTGTGCTTCCTGTCGAACCTGTGGGTCCTGTGGGTCCTATTTGAATTGGACCCGTTGGGCCAGTGGGTCCTGTGGGACCTGTACTCCCAGTATCACCTGTTGGGCCAGTTGCTCCAGTAAATCCTGTAAATCCTGTATATCCAGTACTACCAGTACTACCAGTACTCCCAGTATTACCCATAGGCCCAGTGTCTCCTGTAGGTCCAGTCCATCCAGTATTACCTGTAGCACCAGTTGAACCTGTGGGACCTGTTGCCAATGGACCTATTGGACCAGTAGATCCTGTGAACCCAGTACTTCCTGTTGTTCCTGTAGGTCCCGTATTTCCAGTAGTTCCTGTTGACCCTGTGGGTCCCGTAGATCCAGTTGACCCAGTATTACCTGTTGGTCCTGTATTTCCAGAAGGTCCCGTCGAACCAGTTGACCCAGTCGACCCTGTACTCCCAGTTGGGCCTGTGGCACCTGTATTAGCGAAAATACCATTTAAACCAATCGGTCCTGTGGAACCTGTTGACCCTGTTGGACCAGTCGATCCTGTAGCACCTGTATTAGAATCACTCCCACCTTGTCCTGTCGGTCCTGTCATACCTGTACTCCCAGTAGACCCAGTTGGCCCTGTAAATCCAGTTGCACCTGTATTCAATGTATCTCCATCTGCTCCCTTTGGACCAGTTGCTCCAGTGGGTCCCGTACTACCAATAGGACCAGTTGCTCCTGTATTGGAGTCACTACCTGATGGACCTCTTGGACCAGTTGAACCAGTGGGTCCTGTAAATCCTGTTGCACCTGTATTGGAGTCACTACCATTTGGACCTGTCGGGCCTGTCGATCCCACGGATCCTTCAGAACCAGTGGGTCCTGTAATCCCTACAGGACCTGTATCCCCTGTGTGACCCGTGGGTCCTCGTAGGTCTCCTAAATCGCTCCACAAACCACTACCATTTGAAACAAATAAACTTGAATTAATTTCATCGATAAAAATATCACCATTTCTCCCATTTAATAATTCTGAAAAAATACTCGGTGTCACATCATAAACAATATTATGATCATAATATAAATATAAATATGGAACGGTCCTTGCAGGAGACACTGGAATCCATGGAGGAAGATATATCCACAAAGTATATGTTTGTAAATCCAAACCATATGTTCCTGGTGTGGGTGTCAATAAGAATAGGTCCGCAACTGTCGCCACAACTTCACCACTAATACCATTAACAATAGTATTACCGATTGGCCCCATAGGACCTGTCAAACCAGATGGCCCTGTGGTCCCAGTTAAGCCAGTTGGACCAATATAACCAGTGTAACCCGTGTCGCCTGTATAACCTGTTGGTCCTAATGGGCCTGTCGGGCCAGTTAGACCTGTAGGTCCAATGGGTCCAGTGGGTCCAGTATTCCCAGTTGATCCAGTCCCTAATGGCCCTATTGGACCAGTGTATCCAGTACACCCTGTTGGCCCAGTATATCCTGTTGGACCACGAAAGCCCGTACTTCCCGTTGACCCAGTGTATCCCATAGGACCTCTGAAACCAGTAAATCCTGTTCTTCCCTTGGGCCCAGTGGCTCCTGTGCGACCTGTTGGACCTGTTGGACCAATGGGTCCTGTCCATCCAGTTCGTCCAATAAAACCAGTTACCCCACGAGGTCCTGTTTGCCCCGTTGGTCCAGGCATACCTGCTGGACCTTGATGCCCACGGTGCCCGCGCGGACCACGACAAATATGGTAGTCATCATCGTGTTTAGTCATAATATATTTATATAATTATACATAGAAAATATCTCTTAAAACTCTTATCTTAGTATAGAAATCAAAAGTTTTAATATACAGAATTTATTTTTCATAATTTACAATTAAATTATAAATATATGTTATAAATATGGATTTTAATAGTGACCAATGGTTAAATGATCGAAGACTTGAATTAGTCAATCTTATGTTTACTCAAGAGCTTGGAATCAGAGATTTCAAGAATACAGCAGCTATTATAAATTATGATGATTTACAATCACCGCAGTTAATTAAAAGTTTTGATAAATATAGAAAAGCATTACGTGCTTTTTTTGGAGCAGATGAAGTCCGATCACTACTTGATTATTATTATATTGAAAAAGATAAGAAGCCACTACTTAATCTCTTAAAACAGATACTCAAATGTTATGGTTACAAATTTAGTAGAGTCAGTGAATATCAAGGAAATTTCGGAGGAAATAAACTATATAAAAGCCGCTATACCATCGTCAAATCAAATTCAAAACAAGAAAATGATGATGAAACTACAGAAGTTGATATAACTGAAGAATCATTTGATAATACAACAGAAGAACTACCTAGACCTGCAGAACTACCTAGACCTGAAGAACTACCTAGACCTGAAGAACTACCTGCAGAACTACCTAGACCTGCAGAACTACCTGCAGAACTACCTAGACCTGCAGAACTACCTGCAGAACTACCTGTAGAACTACCTGAAGAACTACCTGCAGAACTACCCGAAGAACTACCTAGACCTGAAGAACTACCCAGACTAGAAGAACCTATTGATATTGATATTGATATTGATATACTAGAGAAAATGTGAAAAATTGAACTATCTTTAATCATCAATACTGTTCCAGTATTAGATATAATGGATCATATCATCCAGTTTTGTGAGAATTTAATAGACCGAGAAGAGCCTCGTATGGATAAACACCAAATCGTAAAATCAGACTCGCTAGACCCGTTAGACAACATGAGTGACTTAACCAATACCCATACAATTAACTGTATGGATATTGAAAATTTATCGAATTTTGTCCAAATCTGGACAGATGTTATATCAATTGAAGAAGTCGAACAACAGTACCGAACATCACTGTACACTGATATACAAGATTTTATCAATGATAATTACTTGTATAATACTGGCTTCTTTTATGTTAAAGTTAATCATAATTTATCAGTATTGGAGTTCTTTAATTTATTAAGTAAAATACCATTAGAATCTCTAAAATCACCTGGGTTACATCAGATACCTTACTCTTCTATTGCAAACTTATTTGGAAACGGTTCATGTCAAGTTGCTATCCAGTTCATGATATTAGGACATTTTTTAAAATTTTGGCAGTTAATTAACCCATTTACACTCATGTCGAAAACCCAAGAATCAACAAAGTTAATACTCTCTGGAATGGGTAATCTGACCATCTATCTATCTCCTAGGTTTATAGAAAACTGTAAAGAACTAATTGAAACAGTGAAATTGTAAACAAAGTAAAAACATTAATTAATCAATTACTTTGGTTTCTAGACATGTAACTAAGATATATCTGGGGACACATTTATCATCTTAAAGGGTGACTGAATAGGAGCTGCATGTGCAGCTGGTGTATAATTTAAAGGTAAATGTGCTCGTGACCTCCTAATTGACAATCCTACGCTTGAATCACTTGAATCACTTAAGTCATTTAAGTCACTTGAATCACTTAAGTCACTTAAGTCTAATAAACTGAACAGACTACGTTCTGGTTCTGGATGAACCAATATGTCTTCACTGATTTGATCCGATTGGTCGTTCAATGACATTAATTATATAATTAATGTCATTGAATAAAAATCAATATAATATTTCAATTTTTCACTATGTTATGCTTTAAAGACCTAACCCTCTCAATTCTGAAATGTATTTCATCCCAGACCTGATTCTAGTCTCATTTTTACAAATATCCATACAAAACTTTGTTAACTTAACCATTTCAGCACTTACACCTGTAATAAAGTGATCCCTAAGGAAAATTATTGGACCTTCCTCAGGAAGTTCTCCATATGTTTCTTCCAACACATCTGAAGTTAAAGCAGTATAAGTGTTTGTTCCAATAGATAATAGGTGAAGAACAACATTAGCTGATACATTATACATGACCAAAATCTCATCAGTTATCTCACCCGATGGGACCTGAATTGAGACTGAAACGGTTGTTGAAGTAGAATCCTCTGTTACAGGGTTAATATAATAATTATTTGTACTATCTCTGGCTTCAAGATACATGACCATTGTATGTAAAAATGCAGTAATCTGTGTATCGTACAAAGATTTTTGACCCTGAGTAATCTCATCACCACCCGCTCTAAGTAGGTTCACCATAGTCATAAAACGGTCATACATTGAAGTTATCTCACTTTTAAGCTTAATAATGACGCTCAGTTGACCATTCATATGTTTAAATATCGCATCAAATGCACTTTGATTTGCGATACGCATATTACTTGGGATGATTGTACTACTCATATCTAATTTGTCTATATACATTGTATCGATAATATTTTATATCGAATTATATGAATGATGATTAGGATAATTAGGATAATTAGGATGATTAGGATGATTAGGATGATTAGAATAATTAGGATGATTAGGATAATTAGAATAAAAATAGCTGAGAAATCGCTCTTTTGTCAAATCAGTCCATCTAACCTTAGACCGCGTTGTTCCAATAATAAGAATATGTGTCTCAAAATTAGCCGAAATTAAACGGTTCTTCATACTATGATAATATGAATGACTATTACTTTTTAAGACAATTTCCTCTAATAAATAATCACTCTTAATTAATAATTGATACCCTCCACTGTCAGACCAATCGGGCATAATATAAATAAATAACAAGTCTAAATCCTGTTGTTGGCTACTCTGTAAAACAGAACAGATCAATTTAGAACTTGCAACAAATAGTTGTTCTATAAAAGGAGGGTTAACCTCATATGTTCCTACGGATAGTCGGTTATGATCAATATTGAAAAAATTACCAGATGATCCAAAAGCCTGATCCACATAGAATAAACTATAATATATTGGTAAAACCGCATTAATAGGAGAAGCAAATAACTCTGTATCAACCGATAAAGTTTTTTCTAGAACACCTAAAGATTTAGGTGGGATACACCACTGAAAACTCTGCCCTTCTAATATATAGTAGTTAAAACCCATCTCAAACATGTAAAATTTAAACGACAATGGATCACCTAAATACCTCTTGGCTAAACGGTCATATACCTGAGAACTATATTTAATGAATGTACGACCCCATCGATACACGTGAACATTCTTACCATTATGGAACGTTAGTTCATGCTCAATATGCTGATTAATCTCATGTATTAGAGGTATCGTCTTCAATTGATTAGTTTTGAGTATATGATATGTATCATATAATTTTGCTAACCGTATTTTAATCTGACTATAGAACTGATGAATATTCTCGGTAACTACCCCTTTGTCTTGCAAATGAAGGAAAATATCAGTATCAGTTTCGGCCAACTGTACAGAAGGAATAACATGATAGTTATCATGCACTTGGGATAAATTACGAATTAACCATTGTGCCCAAACCTTATAGCTTTCATATAGCTTCTCAACCATACATTTTTTGACGAAATAATCTTTAAAACACTTTATGTCAAAATAATACCGCTCAAATAATGGGTCTAACATTGAGTTATGTAATAATCAAATTACATAATTCAATAATTCTATGATTCAATTTTTATTTACATTATCGTACAATTACCTTGATCTTCTTCTGGGATTGGACATGAAGTTGAAACATTAAGCGTTGAAATTCCACTATGAATATCAAAATCCTCAATATTCTGCTTCATTTCAATCTGATCTGGTAGATTAAGAGAAATACTATCATCGATTTCTGTATGTTTCTTGAGTAATTCCAGTTCTCTTGATAGTCTCTTCCTTTTTTGACTAGGATTAACCCATTTACTAAGATATTCATTATCTTTCCGCAGAGTATCAATATCTTTAGCTATTTGTGTTGATAAATGAACAGGGATTAAGTGTTCACTTGATAATATAATCTGCATTGATAGTGCTAACCGCACCTCTGGAGAATTATACGGCTCTGTTTCACGGTGAGTATAGATATATTCAAGTAAATGTACTATATTATCATTTAGAAGTTTCACATACACATTCTTTAAAATTGGTAGGCAATAACAACGGTATTCTGTTAACTTGCTTACTGGTTTAGGTGGATTATTAATTTTAGTCTCTGGTTCCATTTATATTTCTTATTAATGTATTATTCTAAGTAATTAAACTTATATATTTTTCAAAACTAATTTGTAGATATATAGATAATATATATATGACATACCTTACTAAAAAGATTAATCTGGGCAATTATCAAGGCTTTGACTTGATCGGTTCTGGTACATTTGGAGAGGTATATCGGGCCCTAGATATAAAATCGAATAAAACAGTTGTCATGAAAAAAATAAACAAAAGACTATCAGAACCATATAACCCTCTACAAGACAAACCTAGTCTTATCGCTGAAAAGGCTATACTAACTGAAGTTAGCATCTTAAGTCATTTAAGATATGTTTGTTCAACTGGGATATTATGTTATCTAGATTTTATGGAAGATGATAGAGACTTTTATATAATTACAGAATACCTTGGGAAATATGTCACGCTCAAAGAACTGACTTCTAATAAAAATAAGGACTATCATAAAATAATCATACCAGTTGTCTTTAATCTATTAAATGGTCTTGAAACAATACATCGTGCTGGTGTGGCTCATCGTGATATTAAACCAGAAAATATTATGGTTAACCCCCAAACATCTGAGATTAAATATATCGACTTCGGTCTCGCATGTAGTATGAATGACTGTTACATTCAGACTTCAAAAACAATTGGAACCCCACTATACACAGCACCAGAAGTTATTTTCCATACAATTACACCAAATACTATTAAAACCATAGCTAAAAAAATACAAATTAAACCTAAGGATAATATATCAAAATGGTTTAATACTCCCCCCAAAACGCTACAACAATGGTTTAAAGCAGACTATTGGTCATTAGGGCTCACAATAATAGAGTTGATAACAGATATACCCTTCATTTTAGATTGGTGTGCCCAAAATAAAATACAAGAACCAATGGACATTAATGACCTTTTTTTAAGGCTTATTGACATCGATACGCTTGGAGGTGTTAGTCAATTCTTACAAAACTATTCATCAGATATGATTCACGAATTAAGACCATTAATTGAGTCATTAACTCAACCGAACCCAGATGATCGTATATTAATAACGATCAAACATGACTCTAAAACAGGACAACCAATAGAAGATAAATATGATGATACAATTGATATTCATTTTGAGGATTAGAATAAGGATTAGAATAAGGATTAGAATAAGGATTAGAATAAGTATTCTAATTAGAATTAGAATACTTATAAAAAAGATTTTATAAGTATAATATATATTTATATACACATGTCACTCCCCGAGTATGCAGATATTAACTTAAAAGTACCAAATCCTTTTACCGTTCGTCCCATTGAAACAACAGCAACAACAAATGAGTTACTATTAGATGATCCAGAAATGAGAACTAAAGCATTTGTTGGGTTCACCGATATTGGTGAAAAAGACGCATCAAAAATCATATCCCCTATGCACTTAGAACCAGGATGGAAATGGAGATAAGGTACGGTAACTTATCATTACATATTGATAATAATAGTCTCATGTTTCTCTGGGTAAATTTTTAAACTGTTATCCTGCCTCACAATAAGATATTTAATCTGTCCTGGAACAGGATCACCAAAATAGTTATTGAAAACAATCGATTTATCAATAATTATCTTATCTTTTGATCGGTTTAAAAAATGCTGGTAAACATTACAGGTCACATCTCGGTAGATACCGCTTCCACTACCGTTTCCACTACCATAACTGATTCTTAATTGTCCTCTTTTTAATACTAGTTCATCATCGACAGTCTGGTTTGAATGTGAATCAAATGAATTATAATAATCAATAGTTCTGACTTTATCATTGCGTGCCATCGCAGCTGAACCTCGTGTCATCTTGATCCTACGAAACCAATCATATGACTGAATCGGATAATGATTACAGTGTAAGACTGATTTCTGTAAAACGTCTTCATTAATCGATTGAAAGCAGTTTTCCTGCTCTATAATAGGTCTTCCATCACTGGTAATCTGATGACCTACCTGAGATACCTGAGATAACTTTGAGGCATGAATCCACAATTCCTGTAAATACAGTGTTCTAACAATTGTTTTGGTAAACATTCTATCTGGATTGCACATACCATTCGTTTGAATGTGATTATAAACCGTTCTACGAATAAAATTATCAAGACACGTTGCGGGCTGCTCAATCAATCCAGATGAACCATATAGTTTCCAAGGAACATAGATTTGTGCCACATCAGATCCTAATGATTTTAAATAATCAGGAATACTCTTAAAACTCATGCGACTATAGATAAATTCATCGAAATCAACCACCATCACCCATTCAGAATCAGTCTTTACTTTTTGCAGATAATAATTATTATAATGCTGTGCCTGCATATGAGGACGCGTGTCGACCACACATTCAACGGTTCTGTCAGTAATATATGGTTTCATGATCGGTTGATAATTGTCTGTACTACCATTATCAATAAGATAGAAGTGATCAACACCCTCCATGATATAATGGTCGAGCCACTCCCTCATGATATTTGACTCATTCTTAAAAATAGCAACAACTGATAAATAGTATTTCATATATCGATATATGAAATACTAACTCTAAATATAGTTAAATAAGTTATTTTTTCTTATTAATGAGGCGCTTCTTGTTGTAGAGTTTAGATTCTTTACGGGCTTCTTGATTCTGTTCACCACATAAATCATCTAACCCGTGAATATCATATATTCCTGGACCCGTATGCGCTTTTGCAAATCGCCCTGGCCGATATTTCCATGAATTAGCACACTCTGATGTCACAATCGGATGTCCTTTCAGGTCTGCTTCACATGCAATAAGGACTCGTTCTGGATGCTTCTTGGGACAAGAAGCAATCTTCTTACGCATTGCAGATAGAGGGCCCTTCTTAAACTGATCAGCACGATCAGTGTAATATTTCTTTAGAATTGCCTCTGCTGCGCTAAAAGTTACAGGTCGTTTGTTTTTCGCACCAGAGAAGCGGTAATCAGGTGATTTTCTGGATTCTTTAAGTTTATTAAGATACCGTTCCTCTACTGTCTTATAACCAGGAATATTCCTCTGACGACGCTCTGATGCGACAGTTAAAGCCTCTTTAAAAGTCACCCCCTGTTGACGTTTAACTGCTTTAACTTCATTAACCCATTCTTGGGCACCTAAACGAGCATCTTCTGTTAAAGTATGCTTTGGACTAGGGTTCTTGAACGTACTACCACCACATTGTTGTAAAGTCTTTTGCATTTGCATATTGGTTATTGCTTGTATATTATATGTGTATAATAAAAATTTATTTGTCTATAATAAAACAAGGCGCCGTGACTGTAATGGATAAACAGTAGAGATATTCCACCATGGAACAATAATATTCTTAGTCATTAAATCTGATTTACTACCGTGAACTTGATATTTTTTAGTTATTGACAACTGATTATGATTAGGGAAACTGGTATTCATCCGTGTATATGCGTCAGGAACCTCAAATTTCTTGATAAACATACCGTTATAAATAGATGGATTATAAAGCTCAACTGAGCGTGATTTCGTAATATCACGCTGCCGTTGCCGTTGCCGATAGAGCATTGAAATAAATTATATATTATCAATTGATAATAATTATTACGATTATTCATAAATATGATCAAACAGTAGAAATATGTAAGGAATCAACGATTCACGTTATCTAATTAGAGAGAAAAATATATTATATGGTATAGTCTTAAGATGGTTAATACCTTATATCCAATATGTAATATGATTATTCCAATCAAAACAGACATCCCTCCAATACCTATTCGGTTACGTACACCACAAGATAATGCTATGATTACGGTTTACGGTTTACCATCAGGTTTAATTTACGACCTAGATCTTCACCAAATCATTGGACAACCGTTAGTATTGGGAAGATTTAGTGTTCTCATTGTTGCTCAGATGGACTCAACTATCGAACACTGTGTTTTTATCATTGATGTTATTGATTATGGAACTATTCCAATTCAAAAGAAACAGATAGAGAACCAAAAATTACTATTAGGCCAATCAATTCAACCGATTTTATTAGATATAAATGATAAAGACTTTACCGTTCACATTGATGGATTACCCTCAGGAGTCGAATATGATTCATTTTTAGAACAAATTTGTGGAATACCTGAAATCCCAGGAGAATACCGTATTAGGGTTCATTTGTGTAACAAATATGGGACAGAAATGCTCTACAAATTTATCATTGATGTCGATGGAATTGTCAATCAATCAATTGATTTACAAACCTCTGTTGAAGAAGTATTAACGGATACAGTCAACCATTTTCATACGGTTGGAGATCAATTAATTTATAACTTTACTATTAATAACTTGGGTAATGTGCCATTGTTTAAAGTTGGTATTGATGATACTAAATTAGGACAATTTCAATCACCGATTAAAATCAAGCCTAACGGACAAGCTAAATTTAAGTGTTCCTATCAGTTAACACTTGATGATTTACAGAAAGATAGTATTTACATCAATACTATTGCTACCGCTGAAACTTCTAATGGTACTAAGTTAACAACCCTACCATATACTAATCGAATAATAATCAAAGGACATGATCATACAATTTTTCATATCAAACCAATCAACGTTAGTGTTAACTCTAAGAATAATACACTTTATTGTTCTTTTATGGTTACAAATAGTACCGAAGTAAGTGTCGATCAAATTCATCCAAATACAATAACAACCGCATCTAATATCACTTTAGATAAACACCATTTATCATCAAATAGTTGTTTAACTGGAGATTTTTCAACAAGTTTATCCAATACATCGTATCAAATTTCTCTTATTGGTAAAACATGTAACGGTATAACCATTGGTAATACGTACCATGGTACGATACCACAAAATAAATTAGAAGTTAACATCAAGTTATATACTACATCATATCATCTTACCAATGAACAACCATTATCTCTAGTCGCACAAATCTCTGGTCCAAAGAGCCGTAAGGACACAAAGGACACCAAGGATCCAACAGGGACTGTGAAATTCTATGAAGGATTAAAATGTATTGGAAAATCAACTATTCGGAATAATATAGCTACTATAAAAGTGACTCAATTAGATTTAGATACTAATCTAGTATACGCTATCTATCAAGGAGATTTATTATATAATGAAAACGGTTCTAATGTAATAAATATCTTATCAGGATTATTAAATAATGATCACACTAGTTATCTTGAAAGCCACGCTAATAAATTTAAGAAAAACATCTCTAAAGCGGCTAATATCCTCAGTCAGAAAAATCTCAAAACAAAACCTAAATCATAAAATCAAAACAAATTAGTATAAACAACTTAAATAAATAACGCACATTTGCAGATATAGTTAAATATGGGAGATAATATTGATAATTCTACATTGGACCCACCAGTGATTGATAAAGCCACGATCTTGTATGTGATTCCATTCCGTGGGAAAAACTTATATCGTAAAAAGAATATTAAGATTGTCCTTGAATGGATTACTAAGGCTAAAGACCATCTTAGAGACAATTACGACGTAAACCTAGATGTCCTTATTGTTGAACAAGATAAAGAACCTTTTGATTGGTTCGCCAAAAATAACATATCACCATTATTCTTAACCAATAATGGCCTCTTCAATAAGGGTTGGGGGTTCAATGTCGCTGTCAAGAAGAACCCTTCGTACCAATACTATGGATTTGGGGATGGTGATATTATTGTTCCTGACATTGAAGTGTTCTGTGATCAAATCATTGAACATACGTGTATTTCCCCTAAGAAGGCTTTCCGACCATTTAAAGATCGGTTAGATACCAGTATGAGTGACCACTCCACTATTAATAGTTTTGATAATCTAAGTGATAATTTTAACTCTATTAAAAATAGATTAACTGTCCATGGTGGCTTGTCATTTGCGTCTAATATGATCTTTATGTCTCGTCAAACCTTTGAAACCATTGGTGGTTGGGATGAAGCATTCAGAGGATGGGGACGGTACGATGACTTCATTACACATAAATTAAATTTTATTTGCCAATGTAACGCCATCTATGCTACCGTTCCAGCTGTTCATTTGTTCCATCCAATCGCGATTGAATTTTCCCTGAATCCAGATAATGTTCACCTATATGACAAGTATATCAAATATAGTAAAAATGACCTATTAAAGATGGTTGAATCCAATAGTAAAACAATTGGAGACCCCAATTTTTATAAAGTTAATAATATTAATAATAATTAATTTCGCAAAATTGAAATTCTATATTCAGATTCTAAATAATCTATTATAACATAATGGATTATTTAGATACGTTACCAAATTTTGATTTAAGTTTATTCACAAGCGTATTAAATACGCATGTGATACATCAAAGATTAAAACTATACAACTTGTTTTCACTACTAACCACAATTGATCATGAACGATGTATGGCACGGATCCATGATAAAACACAATGTACAAGGAAATGTAAAACACCACATACAAAATTATGTGGGAGTCATAGTAATTCACTGCCGTATGGGCGCATTGATGATCAAGAGTTAATTACCGACTCGTATCGCAAATCAAAGGGGAAAATGTCTTCATCTAAGAGTGATAGAGGTACGGATATAATTGATCTAGATCAATATATTAAAACCGAATCAATTATTATTGATGATAAAGAATTTCTAATCGATGATAATAACCTAATATTCGATACTAATATAGACCATACAATAATCGGTTTGAAACTAAACGAAAACCAATATCAATGGTTTTAGAACTACTGGAAATTATTTTTCAAATATTAATTTATAGATAGTATCTATAACATGAGTAACTTTGATTGGATCTTTTATACCAATTTTTATAATGACATCAAATCTGCTGGAATTGATAATGAGGGAAAAGCATTAGATCATTATAAGACACATGGTATTGTTGAAAACCGAAAAACATCCTTTGATGTTGAACGGTATCTCCACCACAATGAAATATACGGTGAAACCTTATTTAATATCAACCGTAACAATCTAAGTCTTTTTTCAATCCATCATGACCTAATAGAACTCTTAATCAAAGAGTGTAACTTGGATAAAAACTCTAAAGTATTAGAAATCGGTTGTACTATTGCATGTTACTCATTACCAATCATCAAGTATCTAACAGATGGTAAATATTATGGACTAGAATCCCATAATGATTGCATTAGATGGTGCCGTAGTAAAATTTTACCTCATTGTCAAAACGTTAATTTTCGCCGTTTTATTCAAGATAAATTGACAATCCCTGAAGGGGATGGGATTAGTGATTTAGATATGGTTTACTCTTTATCGATATTTATTACTTTATCCCCTGAACATATTCCAACATATCTTAATGCTATTAATCGCGTCTTAAGAAAAGGTGGTCTCTTGGTGTTTACTCTTTTTATGTGGAATCAAACAACTCCAACAACTACTAGAACAAGGTCTCTAAAAACAACTCTAGTTAAGAATAATGGAAATAATTATTTAACTAATAATTATAATGAACACGCGCTTGTACATTCAGATAATCAAATCTATAAATGGTTAGAAGAATCACGGTTTGAGGTTAGAGACACCATTTTCGGTTCATGGACAACCAATGGACAAGGATCTTTAGGAACGACTACCGCATCAATTTACCAAGATGTCATTATTGCTATAAAAAAATAAACAATTTGTGTTTAATAATATAAAAATAATTTCTCATTGAAGATATATAAATAAAATGTCGAGTGATCATTGCTCTATTAAAAGTAAAGCCGCTAAATACCCTGAATTCTATGAGTGTACTAAAGGGCACTCAGTAGTAAAAAAAGAATACAGAAAAAACCCTACATCAACTGAGTGTACACCTGAAGGGAAATTGGCTAAAGATAAAAGATACATATGCAATGAGAAAACCAATTTCATATGGAAACTTAAGAAAAATTACAAGTTAGTACCCGTTGAGGGTGCTCCCAAAAAACCACTAACACCTTATTTCAGGTGGTTAGCCACAGTCAGAGGAACAACTGGCTTAACAGGTAAATCTGAAATCCAAGAACTAGCCAGAAGATGGAGAGATGTACTGCTAGTACAAGATAAAGAGACGTTCATTAGGGCATATAACCAAGAAAAAATAGCGTATGATATTATTTCCAAGAATTTTACTGGCCCTAGAAGAGAGATAGTTGAAAAACCAAAGCGTAAACTATCTAAATACTCACAGTTTATGAAAGATAATTATAATACGACCGCTCAAGAGGTAGCCGTGAAAACCCCCAATTGGGAGACTCTTAAACAAACAGAGAAACTGAAATTAGTCACACCTGAAGTCGTTAAGAAATGGAGAGCAATACATTAATTTTAAACTTTTTTGAAAATATTGATTTACACGATTACATAAATATATGTTGAGCATATATTTATGCTATTACGATGTTATCATTAACTTTAAAGAAACAAAACGAACAACCTCTGTATGTCTCATCTAGCTATGGGTCAACAATAGAGTCCATTATTGATAAAATAAATCAATCACGAAGCACCGAGATACAGATATGTAAACTGTACAATCCTCTAGGACAAGAGATCCCAAAGGCCTTGTGGAAAATACAAATCAAAGAAAACATGACACTCCACCTCGATGATTCGTCTTAGAAAAATGATACACTTATGTATATATATATATATATTTATCTATTATATTATGTCATTTTTCTTTGACTATAATCATTTTAATCCCCACAGAATACAGTGTAAAACACCATCAAAACGGCTCATTAATAACGAGCAGTATATCTTTGTCCCATTAAGATATAAAAAAAATCCTCTTTATATTAAAACTCCGAAGATTTGTGCCCCATTTGGGCTGAATATTTATAGTAAAGTAGACGGTAGTAACAATTACTCTTATGTTATTTCATTCAACGATCGGGATATTGATCCACTAATTGAAAATTTACTACAGTTTTTACACAAAGTGGATCACTTCTGTCAATCCATTGTTGAAGAAAGAGTTGTTGAATGGGGAGGTCAAAATTATTCATCACTTAATTATAAATCCGCGTTAAAAACAAGTAGCGACCCACTTCTTAGGCTTAAAATTACACCCAGTACTGAATTATATGATGAAGTTGGATTCCTTCATGATATTGGTGATATAGAACAAATGATATTGAAACAATGTCATATCATTTCTCTAATTGAACTCAACAACATCTGGATTAATACAACTGAATTTGGTATTACCTGGAAAGTCTTACAAGTTAAAATTTATCCACCCACACGACCAATTGGAGGTATTTCATTATTAGAAGAAAACATCCATGTACCATATGATCTACAACCAAATATTGCACCACCACCACCGATTCCACCACCTATTCCACCACCGATTCCACCACTACTCGCACCACTACTCGCACCATCTTCTTTTAAAATAAAACCTTATATGGTAAACTGTTTTGCTGCAATTAACAACGGTTGTATTAACCTGAAGAAAACAGAACAAGTCAAATATCAATACCAACCCGTAGTCTCACTTCAAGAAATTATGAATATAAGAAATAATTTAAAAAAAACTAATACTTAGTATTTTATTACATATACTGTAATATACGTATGTCATCAAAAAAACAACCAATTGACCCAATATGTGCGTTATGCCGTATCTCATTACTTAACTTTAAAGGGATTAATACAAAAATTGGAATAAACGGTCACGCGATCAATATCCAGGACTCAGGAGCCATTCAATCTATAATGAGAATTTATAACGGTGATGGGAAAGAGGACCTATTCGAACTCTTCTATCTAGTAACGCACCTGATTGCTTGGTTTCTAGTCCCAATCGGAAAGGATGTGAGTCATTCTCTAAAGGTTGATGAACGATTCAAAGCGGATTTATCAAAAATGATAAAATATATGTGTATCGGATTGAAGAAGTTACAAAGCACATATCAATACGGTAATGTTGTACTCGCGATTCAGTATTATATTAATCTATTAGAAGATGGGTTAAAAGGCTCATTTGACACACAACGACTACCACATTGCCTAATCGAAGACCTTTGGATTGAATCTCCCCTCAAGACTAAGGTCACCGAACTATGGGACTATGAACGGTTACATCGTGTATGTACCATATTTGATGACTGTTTTGTTGAATCTGATAAAAATTCTAAATTTAAAATTGAGTTGATTAACGGGTATTTACTTTCAATTGAGAATATCCTCGCGACCTATGAAAAAGAGTTTAATTCTAATATAAAACAATGGGGGTAATTGGGATGGATATGGATGCATAGTAAGGTAAGATAAAAATTGATATGAATTTAACATTTGTTGTTGATATACTCAACAACAAATGTCAAGACCTTGTGATAAATTTGAATCATCGATTCATATGGGGGACAACTTAGAAGAAATTGATGTCCAATATGTGATTGGAACATATATTTTGATATTGAATTCCACTAATCATTGTACATTAAACTATGTTAATGGATGGAAACCGCTATACTTTAGCAAGGTCATTGGAACCTTAAACGAAGTCAATCTGGTCAATGAATGTATTGGTGAGTACGGTTTACATATTACAAACGGTTGTAATATTAAACGGATCGGGTTTCAGAAGTTTGAAAAATATTACAACAATAAGACACATATTAAATACATCAACATTTATACAGCACACACAGACAACCAACTATCAAATCCATTTGATAGCCAATTAGGCGTATTTACCTTCTCACAATTAATTGATCTACCGATTTACTCACAGTTAAAACAAATATTTGATTACATTTATGACCCCCTTAAAATTCAATTAATCCTTGATATTGATTGTACTCTCATAGCCACCTATGATTATATCAGTCATAATGTCAATAAAGATGGTTTTGTTCATCCCCAACATTGTTTATTACTCAATCATTGGTATCCTGACTGTATTGTACACAAATTTGACCAATTAAGATATATATGGTTTCGCCCTCACATGTACTATTTTCTTGATCAAGTATCACAAATGACACATTTATCTTATTGGACAGCGGCTTCAGAACTTTTCCAAGAGCATGTAATAGAAAAAACCCGTTTGAATCAATTTACTCAACAAATATATTATAATACTATGTGTACCTCTTCGGCAACAGGATCATATAAATCAATCCAGGATCTCAACACATTTTCAATTGTCGGACCAGTCTACGATCTGGATAAGGCCCTTTTAATTGATGACTCACCAACCAATCATCAACATAATCCTCTGAATTGTATCAAAGTAAAACCATGGGTTATCTCATATATTAAAGACGCTTCTGAGGTCACATTTAAACAATCGGATAAAGAATTATTGAGGGTACTATCAGATGTTAAAAGTATCACTAATTGTCATATTCACCAACAGAAAACCATACCGCAACTACTACAGGAAAATAACTTTAACAAATAAAAGATAACGGAGATCAGATAAACAATGTATCTATTCATCTTTGTATTCGGATATTAATGGTATTAAACCCATATATGGATAAACATAGCATATATCTTCTTCAAAATCATAATTAAGCTTCTTTGCAAAAGGTATTTCTGTTGGTTGAATACTAACTTCATCAAAAAATATAGGAGATTCATTATTTCTAGCAAGTAATTGTTCAGTTAATAGTTGACGTAAATATTGAAAATTAATACCGTACTCATTGACATGAGCAATCTTCTTGACCAATTGAAAATAAACATTGACGTTAATGATATTATGTCTAGTGTTTTTAAACACTTCAAAATCACTCTCAGTTGAGATACAGTTATTATACCGATAAGATTCAAAATATGAGGAATATTGCTCCCATTTAGCTTGATACTCTGACAAATCTTTAATATCATATATTTGTTGAGTATCTATCTCAACTTTAGATATTTGGGGGTGCCACTCTTTGAGCTGATTCATAACAGGATACATGCAACTATCTTCTTTCGTTGAATCCCAAATAATGTTCTGCTCATTTATTAACTGTTGTAACCGTTCATTTGATAGGCAGACAAGACCAGCACTTGGTTCAGATTCACTATTTGAATCAAAACAAACAACTAAATATTTAAAATGACAAATGATATGCTTGTTCGTTAAAACATACTCGTTATATAATTTTTTCTTTTTAATTTTAATTGCAATCTTATGATTATTCATATTGATAATATGAATAATCATATTGATAGGCGGATTTATAAAATCAAATTTTTAAATTTATACAAAGTATAAATTTGAATGATTTTCAAACTGACTAGTTATTAGTATTCCTCATCATTTAGAGTTTCATCAAGATACATATCTTCATCGAGATACATATCTTCATCTGAGTATTGAAAGTGGTCTAATGTCTCATCAAATGGGTCACGCTCCTGTTCTAGTGTAATTTTTGATTTACAACGAGGAGGAATAAAAACAAACTCAATGGGTTTCAGTTCATTTTTGTTCAATTCGGTTGCTTGTTTTTTCTCAGCTAATAATTTTTGCATTTCTTTTATCTTTTTCTCCTCCTCCTCCTTTTTATCCTCAACTAAACATTTATTAACAACACCTAACCATTCGTTCTTTATTGTTGTTTTAGTAACTGGTTTACCAATTAATGGGAAATCATTTTTGGTTAAATTGACGACTGGTTCTTTAATCTGCTTCTGTGGTGGGATGACATTCCTCGGCTTATCTTGGGCTTGGGCTTGGGCTTGATTCCTCATGTGTGGGGGGATGTATTTAGACATTAATCTATATGTTAACCAATAGACATAGATAGGAAAAATAATAATCAATTTTTCCGTATCAATCGAACTTGTGAAAAATTGATCTATATTTCTCAACATATAACCGATGTAAATATAAAATGACGTATCATGATGAAATATATCGCGAAATTTTCCATCATTTTTCTTGTTCTATGAAAGAAAAAGGGTTAAACCCACTTAAAATGTCATTTGAACCGTATAAGTGGTACATTACTTACATGATTCCTAATCCACGAATCACTCGGTATTTCTCACAACAGGGCGTGTTATCTACATCCGATGAAATTAAAACGGTTTTAGCAAAAATAGCACAACTAGAGAATGATCTATGGTTTGAAAAATATAGATACAATAATTTGATACTACAATTGACCGCTGAACCATCTTATTAAGAGGCACCCACATCACAAATGTAATAGTATCTTTGTTTCACCAAAGATAAATATGAAATCTTTTTATGTATTTTGGAATTAAATTGATATAATATTATAATATTATTAACATATTGTATAGAAAAACATGTCGTCACAATTCTTTGTCATCAACGCAACTGAACATAACGTATCACTTAAATTAAAAAGATGCCACAATAGATTAACGTGGCCAATTTGCCATGATAAATCACATAGTCTAGATTTACCAGTTTCAGCCAATCATGTGCTCAAATATAAGATCACTAATAATGGCAAAACAGTAGCTAAAGTATTCATTGATCACACTGGAATAGTTAGATCAATCAAGAATCTAAGTAAAAAATTCTATGTTGTTGCAAACGATTTACACTTCAGACAACATTGCTTAAGACGTCTCGTCATGCACGGTACTGGACCCACTGGTATCTACATCCTTAACAAGCACCATTAGAACATTACCATTAGACCATTAGAACATTACCATTAGACCATTACCATTAGACCATACATCATCTAAATTTTATTATGTTAGTATATAGCATATATACTAACATATATTCACTACATTGACTATGTCCAACATTATTATAATTATCATCATCATAGCCATATTAATTATCACATTTTTACTAGGATATAGGCGCATCTATGAACACTTTGGTAAAACACCTCACCCAAGTCAACCAGAATTAGCAAAATTTATCAATTTCAATTTGACTGAAAAACCTGTCGCTAATTATGCCCCGTTTTATATCTATCAATGGTGGAAAAATGGTCCTGATCGAGGTAAATATGCAACATGTAATCAATACCGTTGTAAATCAAAGTTACATAATGAGTATAACGCTAAACCGAGGCCAAACTTTACAGAATCAGAGGAGCAACCACTCAAAGTCAAGAATCTAAACGCTTTACGTCAATGCGCCTATTATAAAAACTCAGAACAGTATTGCTCTATGCACCCAGAAGACACCAGATGCCCTGATTACTGGAGATATAAAATACATGAAGGATTACTTAGGAAGGTATAAGTAAGCATCTATTGAAGCGCGTTTAATCAACTCTATAGATCGCTGTTTGGCTAATTCATTCCAATCATTGATTTTGTGAAGAGGATTAGCACCTAAAGTATCTACATCAATTTCTGGTTTCCATTGATACTTAAATGTATGTATCTCATTAATATTAACGGTTAATAAATATTCTCCATCTGGTAACTGGTTCAATGATGTTGGGGTATTAGTAAATAACCAAGGGCTCTCATCAAAAATTATTTCACCTATTCTTTTTACAATAGGAACATCTATTGTAAACATTAATGGTTTCGATAAATAACTAACCCTCCATTGGTTGGTGTCAATAATAATCACCAAGGCTAAATAATAACAAAATTCATATCCACCAATATTTCTCTTAGTTGTATTGATTCTTGAATGACATAAACCAATATAATACCCATCGCGGTACGGTAGTAAATTACTACCCCCTCTCAAACAATTAGTAGTATTAATTGGTAAGGTAATGTTATCTTGTGTATAGACCACATCACATCTCCCTTCAGGATTAAAATCATAATGTAGAATTACCAACGGATCAATACTATAAACTAAGTACAGTTTATCATCTTTAACAAAAGGCGACCAATTCTTCTCTATGTGATTACGACCCATACCTGAAACATGTAATTGAACTGGATGAAAATTGTCATATTCAGAAATACACATAATACGACTATAAATACCCTTTGTATAGTCAGGATTCTGAATATTAAATAACATGTAAATCTTGTTACGATATAATACTAAACGGGGGTCCTCCGCATCAATATCAAACCCATATAAACGGTTACGGTCATTGACTAAATCTGTACTATTTGAATTAAATATCCCGTTTAAACCATTAATATTAATACGTTCTGTATAATATTCAATATTATCCTTAATACATAATGCTTTGAGAACGGTATAAATAACAGTACCTTCTTGTAAATTTTGGAGTTGATGATTTGTGGCGCTCCCTACATATTGTAGGGCGTGTTCTTGATCATAGTGATCTATTACATCTATAATGTCGACCTCTGACATATGATATATGACATATCAATATAAGATAGATGTTTTTATATAACCGTATACATTTCATGAATGATTACATTAATATCATATTGAGGTACCCATCCCATATCTCTTAATAGTCCACTACATCCCACAATTTTTTCACCTTTTTTCTCATATTTCCTCTTCAATGTGGCATCAGATGTCACGAGTAATTGATGATTATCACGATTATATCCCGCATCTCCCTCCCATTGAATGGAGATTCCTCGCTCCTTATAGACATATTCAATCAAATTTCTAAGAGTGTATGATTTACCTGATGAAATGACATAGTCTGCTGGATCTGAACAATGAACGGCCATTAAAATACCATCCACAACATCGGATGCGTGAATAAAATCTTTCTCAATATCAATATTACCTAATCTTAGTACTTGGTCAGGTTGATACTTAACATGTTTAATAATCTTCGATAACACAAAATTATCCCTCAACTTAGGTGAAACAACATTACACAAAACCCCTGTATAAAATGGTAATTGATATGCTTCACGATAATAACGAGTCATCCAGTAGGCTGCGGTTTTAGAAATACCGTAAGGGCTTATTGGATAGAAATTAGTACATGTGTCATTAAATGTAAACGTTAAATTCTGACCCGTTATATGACCACGATACACCTCAACACTACTCGCATTAAATAGTTTAATCGGGCTTGTTGGGCTTGTAACAGCAATTGATTTGATTGATTCACATAAGTGGTTTAAACCGTTTATATTAGTATCATATGCAATAGTAGGGTCATTGATAGTATCATTAATATTAATTGGACTAACTAAATTATATATTTCATCTGGATGAACCGCTTCAATTAATTCAGTAATTGAAGTATAATCGTTGAAATCACATAATGTATGCAAAATACGAGAATCTATGTCTTTTTTAGTTCGGGAAGAACCATACACTTGATACCCTTGATCAAGCAGTCTTGATGATAAATATTGACCAATCTGCCCAGTTACTCCAAAAATTAATGCTTTCTTCTTATGAGACATAAATGGTAATACTTATTATTATTATGTCATTTTTAAGATCTATTTGAGAAGTCCTATAATATTAATTTTAACAAAGCAAATACTTGAGCGGTTCTAAATATGAGGTTTGCTTTTAAATTTACTAGTTACTTATAAATCGCCACTAGCTCAAAAACACAAATTTTTTATTGCTTTTTAATAAAAAATGATTTTTTGACGATTCTGAAAATGATTTTTTTTCAAATAGAAATATGAAAATCAGATTTTTTAAAAGCTAGTGACAATTTAAAAGTAGCTAGTGGACTCATAAG
>Ga0209492_1000082_pt1 | contig 30280 bp, 39 predicted proteins | sample PPLLak12cMay2015_FD_187253 | JGI IMG/M metagenome (GOLD analysis project Ga0209492, IMG submission 187253) | Freshwater sediment microbial communities from Prairie Pothole Lake near Jamestown, North Dakota, USA - PPLs Lake P7 Core (1) Depth... | ecosystem: Environmental > Aquatic > Freshwater >... | reverse complement strand
GAACACTACCCCATCGTCGCTGTACTGCGCGATTCCGCCAGTGTACTGAGCAGGGAACGCTACATCGTTGCGCCCCGCTATCATCCACACCGCCTCCATAAGATGGAAGAACGGGTTGGCGTCTCGCGTGGGGCAGAAAAGTACTCGGTGCTCAGGCATAGCCACCTCCACCAGAAGGGGGCCAGGGAGCGCCCTCGCCTTGCCGTTGCGAGTATCTTCCTCGTGACCGTACCGTTTCACCATGTGAAGAAGTTCTGCGTACAAATCGTTTACATCACTTGCGCGTACATGAAACATCAGTATGGCCTCCTACGACCGGGTAAGTTCTCCTTATATCTGACATACTTGCTGAACTCGCAAAGGCAGTTCTGCAAATCTTGGGCGTGCATTTTCGGGACGTGTGGGCGAACGTACTCATGCAGTTCTTCTAACCTATTTTTGAAATTCCGTTCTGTAGTACCACCATAGAAGATATGGTCGAGCCCCTTCTTGCTGCCCGGCCCCATGACTGCAAACGTCCACCAGTCTTTGGCCTCTTCCAGATAGGTAGTGTACTTGAGGTCGGCTATTATCTGTCCGCTGAGAAAGCTGCCTAGACCGTCAACCTTACGGAGGTCGTTGAAGGCTGACTCACAGCTCAGGGGGCTGATGGCGCGGTTCCGCACCTGCTCTACAACGTCGTGCACATAGTCTACCTTGTTCATAGTCTTTCCGCAGGTACTTACGACATAGGCAGTATTGAACACCTTCTTGCCTAAGCTCTGCTGATGCTTGATATCCTGCGGCCCGCTGAGCCAATAGTCCACAAGTGTGTCGGCCTTGTTAAAGAGCCGGGCAGCGGTGAAGAACTGGGGCAGCTCTACAGTGGGAATGTCTAGCCCCATCCGCGCCTTGTAGATATCCTGAGTGCCCCGGTCGTACTGCCGGTAGATGTTGCAAAAGTGGTACTTCTGCAGGATGGGGTCGTTCGTCCAGAGGCGGGGGCCTTCGTGTTGCAATCTACGCTCCCGAATGGCTTCCCGCTCGTTGATCCAGTACATCAGTAAGTCTACATATTCTTGGTTCATACTTTACTGCCCTCGTATGCCCGCTTCCACTGTACTACGAAATCGAGTCGCTTGCCCCCGAACCAGCCCTTCTTTACTTCCTTTTCCTTGACGGTAACGTACTCAGGGAACATGGCCTTCAGCCCCAGGACAGCCTCGGCCTGCTGCTCGGCGGTGCGGTGCAGACTGCACCCTCCGGGGGCGTTGGATGCGCCAACTTGATCCCAAAATAAGTCGCACCAGATGGCGGTCTTGCAGCCGCTGGTCAGGAGCCAAAGGTTCAGCACCATGTCTGCCAGGATGGGCCAGTGGTCTAGCTTGACGGGGTTAATCTTGTCAAGAGCTACCCCCTGCATCGCGTTGATGCGGGTGCATTCTTTGATCCCCTCCGGGGCGTTGTTTCCCATGGCCCTTGGATGCAGACCGACAAGCGGGTAATCCCACAGCATTGATTCTAGCTTGAGAAGGCCCAGATTGATGTCTGCGGGCGTGGCGGAAACTAGTGACTTGCCCTCCCGCTTAGAGAAGCGGAGGTCGTCGTCCATAATCAGTATTCTGCGCCCAAGCTCGGGATACTTGCCGTTGACTATATTGTGGAACTTCTGGCTGTAGTTGAGAGTTTCTGGCCCCTCTGGCATCACCAGTATGTCGGGGTGCAGCCGCTCGTGCTGTTCTACTTCGCTCTCTGGGCAAAGTATGACGGTGCTGTTCTGCCACTCCCAGGGGATGCTTTTCAGTGTGTGGAGATTGCCTACTCGCCCGCGTGTAATGATCACTATTCTCATTGATTCAGTCTCCGAAAATGAAGTGACCCGCCGGAGCGGGTCACTGGTACAACGTGTTGAGTTACGCTGAAGGGGTTGCTACGTCAATAGTGCAGGCACCGTCTTTGACATAGAAGCGCAGGAAGCCACGATCGCCACCTTCTTGCAGGTACTCACCGATGGTCATGCCGCCACGCAGCATCGCTGCATACTGGCCACGAGCGCCGGTATACTTTGCGATTTTGACAGCTTGCTCTTCGGTAACCTGGATGACAGCGCTCTCCTGGCTGGGCACACGATTGACAACCGGACCACGAGCCTTCTTAACGGGGATGGGGTTGCCAGCCTCGTCCAGGATCTGGTTGCCAGCTTCGTCCAACTGGTACTCCACCGGCTTCTTGGCGCGGACTTTCTTAACGGGGATGGGGTTGCCAGCCTCGTCCAGGATGTCGTTGCCGTTTTCGTCCTTCTGGTACTCAACTACCTTGGCCTTCTTAGGTTTGGTCATTTTGACCGGCCCCCAAACTTCCTTGCCCTCAGAGTCCAGCATCTTGGTGCCGTCTTCGTTGAACTGGGGATAGGTCTTGCCCGGAATCTCGATGGGCTTAGCGCGTTCTTTCTTGGACTTGGAACCTACAGCCGCGTCACTCAGTACTGTATCAATTTGCATTTTCTTTCCTCTTGTGGTTGGACTGCCCCTTTGGCAGCGTAGAGCTATACTAACACTCTCCAGCATAGAAAACAACAACTATTTTTCATCCTGTTATACTCTTTTGTTATAGGGAAGACCGTAGTAATGCCAAAAAGTCTCCTTCTCCCATCTCCTTACTTTGGCACTTCTCCAGTATGGCTCGCTCCACTGAGCAGTCCAGCATGATTTGGTAGATGGTCACACTTTCGGCCTTCGTGCCATGCCGGGCGATGCGCAGATTGGCCTGATAGTATTCTTCCCAGGAGGGGGTGTTGCCAAACCAGATGACGTTCCGGCAGTTGTTCTGCAGACCGTCAATGCCCCGCGCTACGGAGGCTGGGTGCCCGAGCAGCAGGGGTATCTGGCCAGCACTGAACATTCGGCAATGAGCTGCCCCCTGTCCGGCGCTGACGCCGCCCCCGATACGGGGTATGGAGCGCCCCAGTCGAGCCTCTATGCGCTCATAGTCGTGCCTGTATGCGTACAGACAAAAAGCAGGCTCCTCGTCTAGCTCCTCTAGGATTCCTTCAAGGGCGTCGAGTTTTCCTTCGTGGACTGGGAGGTAGTTGCCGAGTCCTTCCTCTGTGTCAAAGATCGCCCCTTGTGCAAATTGACGCAGCTTGCCCCAGAGCACTCCCGCGTTGGGTGCGAGGACTGTAGCGTCGCCGAGCGCCAAAAGGAACTCGCGCTTGAGCTCATTGTACATCTCCTTCAGTTGTGGTGGCATGGGAACCCAGATGGGGACTACCATCGTAGGCATATCGTCATCGCCTTCAGACACTATGGTCGTGGGGGCCATGATTCCAGCCACTGCCTCGTTTGCCCCGGCTCTTTCATGATACCCAAATCCGTCAGGGTTTGGATACATATACTTGTTTCTGAAGTGCGTGATAAAACGGCCCAAATCCTTACCAAAGTCCGTGATGTAGGCTTGGAAGAACAGGTTCTCCAGTTTGCCAGGTCTGGGGGTGCCAGTCATAACGCAGCGTCTGTTGGTCAGGGGCAAGTATTGTTTTAACGAAATCGATCTAAGAGCAGTTGGGTTCTTGAACATGGTGCTTTCGTCACAGACCAGCATTACTCTCTTGCCCTCAAACCACTGGACTGCGTATGGGTTCGGGTCGTATACTTTTCGCTTGCTCGTGGGATTGCGGCAGATCGGCTTGAACTCGCTGCCGATCAGCCCCTCAGCATTCATGAGGTACACATCCCGCTCAGATTTGAGCGCCTTGCGCCGAGCCTCCTGGCCTCCATGCACGAGGGTGTAGGTCAGGTGCTCAAAATCCTTCCAGCGCTCAATTTCTTGGGGCCAGCTAGTCATAACCACTCGAAGGGGTGCGATCACTAGCATACAGTCTATCATATCCAGTGCCTTCAGGGTCGAGTATATCTTCAGGGCCACTGCTGTCTTGCCCCGGCCCGGCTTCAGAAATAGCCTGAAGCCAGCTTCTCTCACGCCTAGGAGCATCGCCTTCATCTGCAATGGTCGAGGCGTGAATTCTGGCTTTGATGAATTCCACTGCGGTGTCGATGTCGTCATGTACCTGTACCTCAAATCCCATTTTTCGTAGTATTCTGTGAACGTAGAGCTGCATCTTACGAGGCTCTTCTCCTGGGCGCTTAAACTCTACAAAGAGGACGTTGGCCCCCTCCCAAAGGAATAGCCGGTCGGGCCAGCCACGACGGCCAATAGCCGACAGTTTGATGGGGGCGCAGAATATCCCTATCTCCGCAACGTAGTCCTCTATCTGCTTTAAGACCGCGGTCTCTATGTCAGTTTCTTTACGGCGCACGAGTACACCCCCCGTTCTTGCGCCAGCTCAGCGGGCACCACTGGCACGACTGCTGACTTGGCGTTGGCTCGTAGACTGTATCAACATTGATGCAGTCAATAAGCATACTCAGTTCCTTGCGCTCAGCATCACGATATCCCTTGACGTACTGCTGCTCTGAAATCAGGCCGGGGTTGTCAAGGTAGACAAACTTCGTAACGTAGCGCTCAGCGTCTTCCTCCATGGCCATGTAAGCTCTCCCCTGCGCCGGGTGGTCGGGGTACATCTTGCCACTCTTCCAGTCCAAAATGTAGACTGTGTCGTCCAGCTTGTAGCGTAGATCAGCAGCGCCACGGAAGTATGTCTCCGGGTGGTCGTAGTCGCAGGATTCCCAGGTCTCCGTTACGGCGTACTTCGCCTCCGGGCTGGGGCTATGCTCGCGCAGGGCCTCCATAAACGGACGCCACGGAGACAAAGTGCGCTCGCCGGCAGGGTACTCCCCGCCACGAAAGAACTGCTCTAGTAAGTCGTGGAGCATTGTGCCCCTTGACGTGGCTGTGCTCGGGGGCGACCTGTGCCCATGAACATAGACCCACTCGAACTTGCGCGGGCAAGACTTATATGTGCTGATTGAGGAGTAACTATGTGCTCGCTTCATTTAAGTACTCCCTCTTCCTGGCATAGTTCAACCAGCGCCTTAAGAGCTGTCAGCTCAAGATAAATTACATTATCTGCGACAGATTCATCGTGGTGCCCCGTCGTCAGTATGACAGGGTATATAGAGTCTTTATCTATCTTGAGGTAAACTCCATCACTTAGGTATGTGTGAGTCATATCGTGAGCCTGCGAGTCAGGAAATTAACTCTATCCAGCATGGAATCTAAGTCCATAGCGGCCAGCCCTATTTCGTGACTCAGCGGGCTGGTAGTGTCTGAACTAGCACGAAGAAGAGGCTGTGTTTCTGGGGGCGCAGGGCTCAGCACTGGCTCAAGGCGTTCCTCCATATCCGAGATTGCCTTGCTCAGCCTGCCGACGCAACTGCGTAGGAACTCCATTTGTCTCTGCATCTCAGACATTTGGGGCTCATTCATCAAGCCGCCAAGTCCTGCGGTCTGCCCTCCCAGGCCGAGCTGCCGCGCTTGATTCTGCATAGCTTCCATTTGACGCGCCGCAGCTTCTTTTTCTGAATGTCTATTATAGCTCATTTCGAGGCCTCCGCCCAGTTCTTGCCAACTCCGAATGAGATGGCCATAGGTACATCGCAGGCCAGCGCATTCGCCGCTGCGAGCATTACATCATAGATCACTTCTTCTAAATCCGCAGGCCCGCTGAGGTTAATTTCGTCGTGGACTGTGCCCAGCAGTCTGCACTCCTTGGGCAAGTTCTCCGCGGCGTAGATTACAGCCTCCTTAGTCTGGTCAGCACTGCTCCCCTGCACCAGCAGGTTCAGCGCCTTGTACGCCCAGACGCGCCCATTGGAAGGGGGCTCGCAGTTGACGTAACGACCGCCCATAGTACGGATAGGCATACCAAGCTCAAACCGACGCTTGCATGATCTGTCCAGAGCCACAATGTCCGGCAGACTAGCGCGTATCGTATTGCGGAGAGCGGTCGCCCGTTCCTGGCTACACTCCAAACGCTCGGCCAGCGCAGCAGCTCCCATAGTGTAGAGCAGACCTAGGAAGATAACCTTGGCCTCCTTACGCACCACGTCGCCCCCTACGGTGTCCATTACGAATATATAAGGGTCTAGATCGGGGGTAGCCTGGAACGCCTGCATGAGCAGCCCATCTTCAAAGTGAGCAGCGACCCTTGGCTCCTGCGCCTTGAAATCTATACTGTACCAGACATGGCCGGGGTCGGGAAGGCAGAATGCCCGCATCTCCGGGAAGTGGTCGCCATAGAAGTCCATACCTTGGTCTGTAGGTATGTTCTGCCCGTTGGGGTGACTACTGCTCAACCGACCAGTGCGAGTCCCATATCCCTCCGGGTTACGCACTTGGTTATAGCTGGGGTTTATAGACCCCCCATTAGACGCACACAGAGACAGCCACGGCCCCATGAAGGTGCCGGTAAGGGTGCTGTACAGGGCGCGGCTCCGCAGCATACCACGCAGCTCTGGAGCGCCCTCTAGCACTGCCTCCAGGCTCTTCTTGTTGGCGCTCAGCTTTCCGGTTGGTGTGGTCAGGAATCCCTTCATGCCCGCGCCTTGCAGAGCAGTCACCAGCTCCCGGTCGCTGCCGGGGTTGAGGTTGGGGGCATTGAGCGCAGTGCGAACCATACTGTCAAGCTCGTGCAGCTTTTCCATAGCCTGCTTGTAGGATTGGTCCAACTTCTCCTGGTCTATGCGAATGCCCCGATGCTGTATGTCGGCCAGTATGGGGGCGAGGGTACGCTCCCTATCGTACGGCTCCAGCATCTCAGCTATCTTGGGCCAGCAGTAGTCAAACAGGGCTTTGGTCATCTCTACGTCACTAACGGCGTAGCGACCAACCATGTCGCCCGGTGCGCGGCAGATGTACGCCCCTGTCTGCTTCAGTGTTCTGCACTCCGGCACGTTGGCCAGAATCCAGTGTTGCAGCGCCTCCTGGTCATCTGGCGGCATCCCCAGCCAGTTCTCAGCCAGCCACTTCAGCTTCAGCTCGGGAGCATTGGCGTCAATAAGGTAGGCCATGAACAGGGTGTCGTGGGTTAGCAGCGGATCACGGGCTGGGAGGCCCCAATGCTGACGCGCTACTTCTATATCAAAAGCAAGGATGTTATGACCGCACAGTTCTTCGTGCCAAATTCGGCCCAGCTCCTGCTCAGCGTCTTCTTCTGTGCAGTTGTTGTTCGTTGGGTGCCCGAAGGCCATGTAATAAGATTCGCCTTCTGGCGGCTTGATCGCCAGCCCGACAGGCTTGGGCATCTTGTTGGAGCCAGATACAATGGCCTCCGTTTCGAAGTCTATAGTCCACATATGTTGTCCTTATAGTAAAAAGAGGCGGGCCGGGGTCATGTCCCAAGCCCACCTTGAAGAACGCTGCCGGTCTCCTTAAGACAGCAGCGTTAGGGGAACTCAGTGCTTGGCTTTCTTACCGGCAGTTTCTGGGGCGGTAGGCTCGCTGGCTTCGTATATCTTCATACACGCATCCATAGCGGATTCCTGGCGGTCAATAAGCCCTTTGATCAGGGAATTATCTACGGCCCCTACGTCGGTGAAGGTCACCTTGTACTGTGATTTAGCGTCCGGCACCGTACCGACTTGGCAGATCACTGCCAGCGGGGGTCGGTTGTAGACAGCAGCGCACTTCTGCACAAACATCTGCCAGTTGTTCACACTCGTTACCGGCGGCTTCAGTATAGCGATCTCCGCAGTAGCCGGGTCTTGGCTATCAGCAGGAATCAACGCAAGGCTCCGCCCGTTCTTGCAGGCTTTGCCTCGGCCCCCGTTGGGGTCGCTGCCCCACTTGTTCATTGGGCAGGTGTCACAGTCGTCGTGCTGGGGCTGTGAACTGGCGGGGTGAGGCTTCATGTTTTCGCCGTCGGGGCTGTACGCGAAGCACACAGGGCTGGAGAGGTTGTTGGGGTCAAACTTGTCAAGGTACAGAGTGTTTGACCACACTGAGGCTACGACAATAACGTCAAGCTTGTTGCCAGGACAGGGGACTCCGTTGTAGGCAAGGATCCCGGCTTTGGTGCTGATGCTGCGACCGCTGGGGCGCTCCACCGCGGTCGCGGCTTTGGCCATTCCTGCCAGCAGTTCTTCGTAGTTCACTAACTCTTTGCTCATTGTAACTTCCTCTTGGTTGTTTGGAGCCCCGGTTGCAGCAGGCAGAGCTATTATAGCACACCTCCTTCATCCGGGGCAAGCATTAAACCTTCCTATCTGAAAGGTCGTTGGTTATTACGATCTCAACTCCAGGCACCACGATGCCGGCAGCCTCTCGGTCGAAAATGGCACTGTCACTGATGCGGAACTGCAAAATGTCCAGGGCCTCAGTTTCAAGTATGAACTTTTGTAGCGCCTCGCGGTCCGTAACGCTATGGACTTCGCGCTCAGTTAGCCCGGTGAAGCGTTGGTCGATCACCATTCCCTCGTAGTGCTGGGTGGCGAACACATTGATCAGCCAAGACTTCATAGCAGTCTCTTCCTTCTGCAGGGCGTCCACTTCCTTCTGCCGGGCCAGTCGTTCTGCACGTTGAAGTCTCCATGCCTTAATGGTCGCCTCAACTGCTCCGCGCTCAGCCTCGCTTGGTGCTATGTCTTTATACTCCATCTTTGATGTACTCCCGTACTGGTTTGACAAAAATAAGATTGCCCTTCAGGTACGACCGTTCCCAAAGGAGTCCTTGCAAGCTGCGCCCCATCTTTGATAAATCAGTTAGGGTTGGCTCTTCTTCTGGGAATATCGCTTCCCACACTATTCGAGGCGTGACCACAATGTAGTCGTCGCCCTTGTAGCGGCGCTTGAAGCCATGAAAGTCCATCTTTCTAAGCAGGGGCTCCACGGTTTCGGTAAAGCCCCTGTCCTCCAGGGGCGCGAGCTTATACCGTAATCGTTCCAGGGTATACATCAGTCCATCCTTGCAGTGTGCGCGAACTTGCCCCCCACCCGAACACATACGATAGCGTAGGGGTAGATGAACACTTCCTCGTTACCCTGCTCCAGCTTTATCAGCGGGTGAAGGGGCGGGTCTTCAGGATACTGATACACTCCCTCGTCGTCCATTGCGGCGTCCTTGTGCGGCTCACTCCAGCCAGTGAAATAGGTGTAATTCGCGGCCAAATTGGCAGATATGGTGGCGTTGCCCATGAGGGCATAGTTGGTCAGGATGCCGCAAGCCTGGACTACGTCACTCGGGTTCTTGTTCTTCGATGCGTAGTGCCCAGTCGGGTCAACTGTAATGTTCATACAATGTGCTCCAGTGCCAGTAGTGATTGAATCTGTGCGTCGACCTCAGCAACCGCAGCAGTCGCGGTAGCAATCATGGCCTCTTTCTTAACTTCCAGCCCCTTAATGAAGTGGGGCACCAGTGTCTCGTACTGCGGAACGGTGTGGGTGACAGTGCCACTGTACAGAAGAACTCGTTCTCCGTCCTCTGGCATCTTGGTGTCGTAAAGGCTCGCCTTTACTTCGCCGTAGTAGTTCAGCCGGGCATAGACCCAATAGGTAAACTCTTTCGGGCCAGCGTCGTGATCTTTCTTTTCCATTGTGTATCTCCTTTTAGTCATAGTGACGGGTGCCACTACTGGTAATACTATAGCAGCATCCCGGTGGGATTACAAGCGTCCGTACCAGACTTTTTCAAGCCTCGCCCCGTAGCGAATCTGGGCGTGAGTGTGGCCCATTGCTCTCAGCTCTGCGGGCGTGGTCGCTGGCCCGTAGCCATTGACAATGTCGCACACTTGGAACTCTCGGTTCTCTTTAATGTCCAACTTCAGTTGTTTCTGGGTCAGTACTGGCTTGCGCCAGATAGCAGGTCTAAGATTCATAGGGGTACCTCTCCAGTTGCAAGTAAGAATAAGAAAATTAAGATTCCTGGGTTCAGCAGCGCCCCCAGCAGGAATCCAATGATAACTCCAACTACAAATTTCATGACTGCATCCCCAGAGCATAGATGCCATTGTCTGCTACACGAGACATCTTACTCAACAGGCGCTGTATCTGCGTCAGCATGGCGCTGTCCATGGGCTCATTGTCTAAGTTCCACCTCTCGCCATCGTGGTTGCACTTGGCGAGTATATGGTTGTCAAAGCTTGACAGGTGGATACTCAGTTGCGCCATGCTCGCGCGCCATTCTCTCAGTTCTTCGTGCGTCATACTCAGTTACCCTCGGGCACGAACTGCCCAATCTTAATCATTTCGTTAACAAAGCTCCTGGGGGTCGCGCTACCCATGTACTCACTGGGCAGTGTGCTCAAGAAGTCTTGCACCTGCGGAATGGTGAACGGCTCAGCAAACTTCCGGCCAATCATTCTGTGAACCCCAGCTCTCAGTGTTGGGATCCCAGGCCCGCCTGAATGCAGAGCCATGAACGTCGCATATGCGTTTAGATGATACTTCATACTCAGTTCCTTTTAATTGTGACTGGCCCATCGCCGCCACTGGTAATACTATAGCAAAGTCCTATGGGGAGGTGCAAGCACTATATGTAGTGCGAGGGCTACTAGAGTTAGTGGTTGCGCCCGGTTGGGGATCTGTGCTACAATAGCTACCCTGCCTAGCATACGCAGACAGGAATTGCAAGGAATAAAAAGTATGATCTACACCCCCGATAGTCCAGTTCCGCCCCTCACTGTAAGAGCTAAGATCAGAGTAACACAAGCCATACGCGACATAGTATGGGACACACAAGAGTCTGAAGTATTCAATAGCATAAAGGCCCATAATTGGGAGACACCAGAAGAAAAAGAGTATGCCATCTTCTGGTGGCTAAGAGAACAACAGAACCCCAACTGGCGTGACAAAGACGAGCAGAGAAAGACTCCAATTCGCGCACAGTTGAGGGCAGTACAATGAGTGACTTCCCAGATGATGTAGCGTGGAAGCAGGGAGTCTCTAACTCCCCAATGGATTGGTTCCGTGGCCGCATGAAGATGAGCGGCATTACAGAAGCAGTTGCCTCCGCCTCTGGCATCAAACTTGGCGTTGATGATCAGGGTGCCTACTTTCGCATTCCGTACTATAGTGTTGATGCAGTACCTGTCCTCTTTGAGAAGCTGCGCCGCCGTCAGTTGTCAGAAGGTGGTACAAAGCTCGCTTGGGACGGAGAGCCTTTCCAGTCGGCCGGCGAGCCCAGTAAGTATTCTCAGCCCAAAGGCTCCAAGTCCAGGGTGTACTGGCCCGCACTGGACAATCAACGTGTACCGTATAATCACCCCAAGTTCCCCCTGATAGTATGTGAGGGTGAGCTTAAAGCAATCCGCACTAAGATGGCTTGCCTCGGCAGCCAGCTCCCCTTTCTTGTGTGCGGAGTACCCGGCACTCAGTTAAGGCCGACTGTCCTTAAGGAGCTGCAAGAGATAGCTTGCTTGTTCCCCCCATCGCCGGGCGAGCCGGGGGTGCAGCGCGAGGTCTACTTAGCGTTTGATTGGAACGAGAAAGGTGATGCCAGAGAGCGTGGCGTCGCTGTAGAATACCAACTTAACGAGTTGTTCCAAGCACTCGGTGCTCGGGTCTTCAAACTTCGCTGGCCAGTAGACGATAAGGCTGGCCCCCAGAAGCTAGACGAATGGCTTTCGGCTGGGGGCGATATTAGCGAGGCAATTCGCACGACCAAAGAAGAGGCCGAGCGTATTGGTTCCTCGTTACAGGAGCATTGGGACTACTGCAACACTCATTACATGATATGTCATGGTAGAATCATCCCCCTAAGCAGCCGTGAGCGCGAGTATAGCATTGCAGACTTCAACGCCATGGAAGCTCATCGTACTAAGGTGGAGATCAGTAATCGTGGCGAGAAGGTTCGCTCTCCGTGGTTCCGTTGGGGCACTCTCTGCCCTGAGGATCAAAAGAATGTAGGTGAGGGCGTAGTGCTTCGCCCCTACCCTTTCGGCCAAGTACCTCCGGACTATGTTATAGAAGAGGGTAAGCGTTACCTCAATACCGCCCCCCATATCCCCCTGGACTCTGCGCCGTGGGATGGCCCGCCCGATGCCTCGCCTTTTGTGTCGTTGGTCCGCCAGCTCTGTGTGTCGGACGAAGGTACGGAGTGGTTCATTAACATCATCGCCAAAGCAGCTCAAGCCCCTATGGAGAGGGGGCAGCACATCATAGTGTTCCGTGATAATGGTAGTTCGGGCAAGAGCGCGCTGTTCAGCACTCTGCACAAAGTATTCGGCAAGTATGCCGGAGAGGTCGGCAATAGTTTCAATAGTCAGTTTAATTCGCGCCTTGCCCGCTTGCTCATTGCAACGTGGTCCGAACCAGAGATTAAAGGGTTCCGCGATAGACACATGATCTCAGCACTCAAGGGCTATTCCGGCGACATTAAGATGGTCGCTGAGTCTAAGGGCATTGATGCAAAGGAAGTCTACAACTATGGCCGCCTTCTTATCGCGACTAATAACGCCTTCGTAATTCCAGTAGAGGTAGATGAGCGACGCTGGGCAGTGTTCGGTGCTCCAGATGGGTTTAAGTGGAGCCCAGAGGATTGGCAAGCGTATCGTAAGTGGGAGGACAATGGGGGCATAATGACCATTAGACAGTTTCTTATGGAGCGCGACCTTAGCAACTTCAACGTTCATGCTCGCGCCCCTATGACGGCCCAAAGGCGGCAGATGGAAGACGCCAGCGCCCCAGAGATTGTCGCTGCCCTTGGTGAGGACATATTCCAAAAACGAGATGTATGGAGCGCTGCGGCCTTGGCTGTGGAGTATGGGACATATACGGGAGGCAGACGTCTGCTCACCCCTAAAGAGATTGGGCACCAGATGTCTAAGGGGAAGTTCCCTATGAGGGAAGGACTTAGGGTTGAGGGTAAGCAGGTGAAGAAGCTGTACGCCGTACGTCACGCTCCGTACTGGGAAGCTGCTGAGAATAGTGAGTGGCAATACGAGGCCGGGCGCTTTACCGAAGTGACTGAAGACGAAGTTACCTTAAGGGGAAAGGTAACGGCAAGGTAACAGGGAAGGTAACGGCTGGAGGCCCCGTAATTGCTGGGGTTGGAGTGCGATGTTACCTTGTTACCTTTATTTTCTAATTTAATTATATAAAAAATATATGTAAAAAACAGGTCTTAGACCCATATTTTACGCGCCCCGCGCGGCGCTTTTCTGGGGGCGGTAACAGGTAACATGGTAACATGGCCTTGTTTTGGGAGGTCCAGCGCCCCACTTTGGGGCACGGAGCACGGCGCACGGAACACCTCCTCCCCGAGCACCCCCTCCCCCACTTCCCTGTACTCAGCGCTACGAATCATTTTGGACTTCCCCATGTTCCGCTCCCCGACCTCTTTGCCCGAATCTATATGGACTTCCCTATGTTCTCTCGGGGATCATCGTTACCCGAGGTCGCGCGCCGCGCTCGCGCCCTGGAGGCCGAGGGGGCGAAAATCGGCACCTGCCGCTTCGGGCGTCATGTACTCTGGGGCGTCGCGCTCCGCGCGTCGTACTTGGCACGGTCTTTGCTAGTAGCAAGTTCCGTGCCAATCGGTGTTGTTGCGGCCTTTGTTCCGCGCGCGGGCGGGCGCGCGCGTCTACCACACTTTGGGGCGTCTTGGCAAGCAAAGAAAATGGTAAAAATACCATAAATCTTTTGTTGCTTCTGTGGTGGTACTAGGGCATAATGTTTTCACGGTAAAGGCAGCCATCCAGGCAGCCGCCGTCATTAAAAGGAAAGTTGTCATGGCTAAGAAAATCGTAGAAGTAGCAGTAGAATCCGCGCCCGTAGTGGTTGCGCCCGTCCTGGTCCTGGTAGGCGTGGAGGGCAAGGTCCCCCGCGCTGGCACCGCGTCCGCCGCGACCCACGCTGTCCTGCTGGACAACGTCGGCCAGCCGCGCTCCGTAGTGCTGGCCGCGCTGGCCGACGCGGAACGCGCTTGGCACGACGAGATGGGGCGCACCGTTAAGGCGATCTCCCCCGCCGGCTGGCTTAAGACGCACAAGGCGGAATTCCAGGCGCAAGCCTAACATCCCAGGCGCCGCCCCATCCCGGGGCGGCGCACCTCTTTGGAGCACAGACCATGTTATGCCTCTTCCTGCTGATTATCGGCTACTATTATTCCAAGTACGAGGACGAGCAAAAAGCCTCATAGCGCTCCGCTCTGCCTCCGCGCCTCGCTCCCTCCCTGGGGCCGAGGCTTTTTCATGCCCGAGCGCTGAGCGCGAGGCTCCCTCGCGCTGAGAGCGTCGTTGCGGCGCTTGCGCCGGCTCCCTCGCTCTTCGCTCTTCGCTCTTCGCTCTTCTGTCCTCTCCCCTCCGGTCCGGCAGGGGGGGTCATCAAGTAAACCGCCCACCCGCCCCTACCCTCCCGCGAGCGCCACGCACAAAATCCTGAATTTTCAATTCCATGGCGCAGGGTACAGCGCACAGGGCACCCCTGAGACAGCGTATGGCCCCCTGAGACAGCGCAGCCCCTGCCGCTACCCTAGCACCCGGCGCCACGCGCAAGGCCCTCTGAGGCTGTAATTAACGCTTGCATTCCCCTATCGGCTGTGCTATCCTTACCTCTATGGATATTAACGTCGCATTGCGAAATCAGCTCACAGAGCGCCAACAACGGAAGGACGCCCGTTCTAACGTGGAGAGGCTGTGGACGCCGAAGCAGATCCAGCAGGCGTTCATAGAGACGTTTGAGCTGGTAGGGGGCGTCCCCCGCCTCGCCGTCTGGGCCAACGATCCTGAGAACTACGACACCTTCTTGAAGCTCCTGATTACCTTGGCTCCTAAGGGGGCAGCGGCGATGCTCGCCGAGAAGGCCGGATCAGTTATCGAGTATCGATCTAGCATTCCGCAGAGTCCGCTGAATCGGGGCAATCCAGAGCCTGAAACACTCGTAGAGTGCGACGATGGAGAGTGAGATCCGAGCGCCGAGACACCCGAACCTGCTACGGGTGGCCGACGCGCTGAGTGCTGTGGATCGGAGCACGAAGGGCTCGCCAGCGAACCTCCTAGTGCCGAGCGGCATGACCGACGTGCTACGACAGTGGAGCTACGGGCAGCCGACCTCAGTCTCACAGAAGGCGATGGCAGCGCTCGACGCACCGGGGCTGCCAGAGGGGCTGAGTTCTATATTCGTCGCGGCGCTACGCAAATTCCCGAAAGATCAAGTAGAGCGGGCGCTGGGGCGACTAGACGCCGGCGAAGCGCCAGCTCAGGTCTGGCTAGAAGAAGGCATCGGCAGGGAGCCGAGAACTGGGAACCCGGTGGCTGAGATTGATGATAGCAGGATGGTCATTAAGAACGCACCGATGTCCAGGGCAGACCAGACGCTGGAGACCGTAGTTCAGCATCCGGAACTGTTTAAGCTCGCACCGGAGCTTAAGGGAGTGAGAGTTAGGGGCGAGGCCAACGATGGCGGGTCATGGGATCCGAATAAGAATCGCATGGTGCTGCCCACCGGGGGCGGGAACCCAACGAAGAGGACAGCAGTCCACGAGGGCGAACACGCCGTCGCGAGCTTAGACCGACGGCCCGGAGGGCAGAACCCTGACAACTTCGGCTATGCCGAAAAAGAGAAGAGGATCGAGGCTAACAACGCTAAGATGGCTCAGATTCTGAGGGATTTCCAGAAGAAGGGCGGGGACGTGCGAGATTCTACGAACCTCCCACCAGCGTTCTTGAAGCTGAACAAAGACACTGCGCTGCTAGAGCGACAGAAGGAAGAGGCGCTGCAACGATACCGCGACGAGCTGGGCGAATCCATGGCTCGGCTGAGCGAAGGGCGAATGGATCTTACCGCCCGCGAACGGCAAGAAGACTATCCCTTCGACCCCAGCTACTTCCGACGCATGACAGGCACCGATCTCGCGAACACTAAGATCAGCCCGGCGCATGGGGGCAAGGATCTGTGAACAAGCAGATCGTCGAAAGCGCCTACGTTCCTCGCGACCACGCGCTGAGATTCCACGCGCGGAGCGAGCGCTTCGCAGTGATGGTCATGCACCGACGAGCTGGCAAGACGGTGGCTTGCGTCAACGACTTGATAGACAAGGGCATCCAGTGCAAGCTCCCAGCGCCGAGATACGGGTACGTCGCCCCTTTGTTCAAGCAGGCCAAGGCGATCGCATGGGGGTATCTCAAGCACTACGCTGAGCCGCTGATTGAAAAGGTCATGGAATCGGAGCTCTCGGTCATTCTAAAGAACGGGGCCAGGATTCAGCTCTACGGGGCGGACAACCCCGACGCTCTTAGGGGGGTGTATTTTGATGGCCTAATCCTTGATGAATATGCACAGATGCGCCCTCGTCTCTTTGGTGAGATCTTGGCTCCTACATTGGCCGACAGAAAGGGGTGGGTCGTCTTCATCGGCACCCCTGCTGGCCCGAATTTCTTCTATGATCTGTGGCAAGACGCTGCGAGCGACGTGCGTTGGTTTACGCAGATGCTCAAAGCGTCCGAATCGGGCATAATTGACGCCGAAGAGCTTGAAATGCTGGCGACGATGCCCGGCAGCGACCCAGACACCTTCGAGCAGGAGTTTGAGTGCTCATTTACCGCTGCCGTCAGGGGCTCGTACTATGGAAAACTGCTCAAGGAGCTGACAGAAAGGGGAGGATTTTGTGGAGATTTCCCGTATGATCCTGATCGGGCGGTGTATACTGCTTTTGACATTGGTTACACTGACGCTACTAGCATATGGTTTTATCAATATGACGGAAAAACGATCAGAATCATCGACTTCTTCAGCGCCAACGGATACGAAGTCGCAGACATCGTATCCATGCTCAAAGGAAAACCTTATGCGTATGGGACGGCATACCTCCCCCACGACGCCAAGAACAAATCCTTCCAAACAGGTAAAAGTACACGAGAGCTGATGATCGCGGCGGGCATGAAGACGCGCATAGTGCCGAGTTTGTCGGTTCAAGACGGCATTCAGGCTGTCCGAGTCACTCTGCACAACTGTCAGTTCAATACGGCCAACCCCAACGTCAAGGAGGGCCTTGGGGCGCTCCAGCTCTATCAGCGGGAGTGGGATGACCGGAACCAGATGTTCAAAGAATCACCAAAACACGATTGGACTAGCGACCCGGCGGACGCCTTCCGGATGCTGGCCCTCGCCATGAACCCCACAGCGGCCAAGAAGGCCGAGAAGCTCATACTTTCAGTCAAGCCCAAAGAGCAGCCTCGCTCTAACGTCTACACACTGGACGCTCTGTGGGCCGACCGGAAGTCTATGATGAATAACCGGAGAATTTAATGAAAAAGTGGGATAAAGAGATCCAGAAGGCCAATCGGTACTTCCAGAAGGCCCGAGAGCATGGTAAAGCGGTCTACGTTCGTTACCAGGACGACCGCAGCGACAATATGCTGGGGATTTCTGGTCTGCGCCGGGTAAACATCTTCTACTCGAACGTGAACACGATCAAGCAGTCACTCTTTAACAGTCTACCCAAGCCCGACGTTTCTCGGGTACACAAGGGCGACTATGAGGACGACGTGGCGCGGGTCGCGGCGCTTATTCTCCAGCGCGGGCTGACATACGAGGTCAACTGCGCCAAGGTGTTCAAGGACGCTATTGAGTGCGCCATACTTGATAAGCTCGTGCCGGGCATCGGGCAGGTGTGGGTCAGGTTCGAGGACCCAGAGGCGATAGCGATAGACACCGTCTACTGGGAAGACTTCATCTACCAGCCCGCCCGGACGTGGGAGCTCGTGAATTGGGTGGGGCGCATTCATCACCTCACTAAGGATGAGTTCGTAGCGTCCTACGGCGAAGAAGCCCTTATGACCGCGCAGGGCACAAAGAACCGGGTGGGCACGACCCTCACACCGAAAGAGATCACTGACGACACCTACGAAGTCTATGAGATTTGGGATCGAAAAGACAAGAAGGTGCGGCACATCTGCGTAGGCGCTGACGACCCGCTTAAGGAGTTGGACGACCCTTACAGGCTCCCAGACTTCTACCCCTGCCCGAAGCCGTTGATTGCCAACCCTACGACTGCATCGTACCTGCCGATCACGGACTACTCTATTGCCCAGGATCAGTACAACGAGCTTGACATTATATACGCTCGCATGAGTCTGATTACCGAGGCCGTCAAGGTGGCCGGGTGCTACGACGCTGCGTCACCGGAAATTGGTCGGATGCTGCAAGGGGGCGAGAACAAGCTCATCCCGGTTGACGACTGGGCGATGCACGCTGAGACCGGAGGATCTAAGGGCTTGATTGACTGGTATCCTGTTGAAGCCGTGGTGCAGGTCTACCAAGCCCTTCAGGGCCAGTACGAGGCTGTGAAGTCCACACTGTACGAAGTGACAGGTATGAGCGATATCATGCGTGGGGCGAGCAACCAGTACGAGACAGCATCTGCACAGCAGATCAAGGCGCAGTTTGCCTCTGTCCGTATGAACGGCTACCAGCGCGACGTGTCCAATTTCGTCAGGGATATACTGAACATCATGGCTGGCATGATGTGTAATCTGTACTCTGATGAGAAGTTCGCCGCCATCTGCGGCAGCTTCAGCGAGGCTGATCAGCAGTATCTACAGCCCGCCGCTCAGTTGCTTCGCAGCGAAGCTATGAGGATGTACAAGGTAGACGTAGAGGCGGACAGCCTAACTCAGAGCGACTGGGGCTTAGAAAAGAGCCAGCGCATGGAGTTGGTGGGCTATATCAGCCAGTTCCTCACCGCAGCCGTTCCTGCGATACAGTCGGTGCCTGAGCTTGGCCCCCTCATGCTGGCTACCATCAAGTTCAGCATGGCCGGGTTCAAGGGGGCTGCCGAGATAGAGGGCATTGTAGATCAGCAGCTCACTATGCTCGTGGCTAAGGCCAACGAGCCGCAGCCGGAGCCGCCGCCCGACCCCGAGCAGCAGAAGATGCAGCTTGAGATGCAGATGTCTCAAGAGGAAGCCCAGCGCGACGCGCAGAAGGCTGAGCAGGACATGATGCTCAAGCAGCAAGAAGCTGCGATGAAGGCGCAAGCTGAACAGATGAAACTCGCTATGCAGCAGCAGATGGATCAACAGGCTGCGGAGCATCAGCGAGTAATGAATGCTATGGACGTGAGAATGAAGAGTATGGAACTCATGTTCAAGCAGCAAGAGCAGCAGATGAAGCTTGAGTTTCAAGAGGAGTCTGCTGAAATGAAACGTGAGGAGAGTGAAAATGGCGAAGACGAAAGCGACTGAACTGCCCCCAGAGCGTGACCTGGAGGAAGCAGAGGAAATAGAGACAGAGGAAGAGGAGACTCCTCCACTGGCTGCAGAGGCTAAGGTTGAAATGCCTCAGTGGCCCTCCTCGGGCGGTGGCTGATGCCGACGTACGAGTATCAGTGCAAGAACTGTGGGGCGGATTACGAAATAGTCCGCCCCGTAGCCGAAGCCTACGATGTTCCTGTGTGCGACGAGTGCGGAGCACTGACTTACAAAGTCATCCACACCGCGCCCAAGGGGTTCGTCAAGGGTAATTTTGACGCGTTTAGGTCGTCTGTGGACGGAAGTCTCATACGGACTAGTCGCGAGTTAGCAGAGCACAATAAGCGGAACGGAGTAGTGAACTTGCACGATGGCTTTGACGAAAAGGCCGTAATGTCAGGGAATCTCACGAAGCCTCCGCCGAAATTGAGCAAAAAAGAACTGGCTTCGGACATTGCGGAGTCTATACATAAAGTCCAATCCGGATACTCACCTATCAGAGAGACAGCAAATGAGCACGATTGAGGAGAATGACCTGCATGATGACATTAAAGCGTCAATGGCAGAAGTTGAAGAGATGGGCGAAACTGACCAGGATTCAACTGGAGTGCGAACTCGAGCTGAGGCTCCAAAGGCCGAAGAAATCACCGCTGCTGAAAAGCTACAGCCCAGTGATAAGCCGACAGCCGCGCCTGAGGGCGAGGTTAAGGCGCCTGAAAAGTCAGGAGAAGTCACGCTCTCAGAGGACAGGGCTCCTCGTGGATGGTCGCCAGCCAGTCGGGAGAAGTGGAATACCCTCCCGGAGGATATCCGAGCGGAGATCATCCGTAGAGAGGAGGCGTCCGCACAGGGCGTAAGACAGCTTCAGGAGAACATGGCCCCGGCTCGCGAGTTCTTCCAAACGCTTGATCCATTTCTTCGGGAAGCTGACGCTGCTGGAGTCTCTGCGGCGGGGTATATCTCCAACGTAATGAGTACGGAGCGCGCTCTGCGGACTAGCGACCTGCCGGGGCGATTCCAGGCCATTCTGCAGATCGCCGATCAATACGGCGTTCCTTTGCGTGATGTAATCAATGAATCCGTAGGGCAGAAAATCATACCTCAGCCTGCACCTCAGCCGCAGATGCCTCCTGAGCTCTTCTACGAGATTCAGCAGATGCGGCAGTGGCGAGAGCAGCAGGAGAAATCTACCTACGAGACTCAAATTGGAGAATTCGCTGCCGATAAGGAATTCTTTGCGGATGTGACGAATGTGATGGCCAGCCTCATAGAGTCTGGACAGGCGCAGACTCTTCAGGAGGCATACGACGCGGCCTGCTGGGCGAACCCCACAATCCGCGAGATACTGATGAATCGTAGCGGCACCAGCGAGGGCGCTCAGCGCCGCAGAAATGCGGCAGGGGCGAGCATCAAACCGGGCGGGTCTATGTCTGTGTCTGAAGCGTACGACGAAGAGGATGACCTTAGCGACACTATCCGTAAAGCGTTCGTAAAGACCACTAGTGGGCGCGTATAAAATGCTTGCACTGGGGCGCGGGGTGTGGTAGGCTGTATTCTACTGCTCCTGCTGCCCCCTCACCTCGGCAGTCCGGCTTACCCCTTCACGGTGCGGTGAACCCCTTAATTAATTTGTCCGTGGAGGACTTGAAATGGCATTTCCAAATGTAAGCGATATCATCGCTACTACGATCGAAAAGCGCAGCAAGAAAATTGCTGATAACGTCACCAAGAACAACGCCCTGCTGTCCAAGCTGAGCACTCGTGGCAAGTCCCGCCCCTTCAGCGGTGGCCGCCTGATTTACGAGGAACTGAGCTTCGCAGAAAACGGCAACGCTGGATTTTACTCTGGCTACGATCTGCTGCCCGTTGCGGCGCAGGACGTGATCAGCGCCGCCCAGTTTGACATCAAGCAGGCAGCGTGTCCCGTTACCATCTCTGGCCTGGAAATGCTCCAGAATGCTGGCCCCGAGCAGATGATCGACCTGCTGACCAGCCGTATGGACGTTGCAGAATCCACCATGCAGAACCTGGTCTGCGGCGGCATCTACTCTGATGGCACCGGCTTCGGCGGCAAGCAGATTGTGGGCCTCAACTCCGCAGTCCCTGTCAACCCGGCCACTGGCGTCTACGGCGGTATAGACCGTCAGACCTGGACGTTCTGGCGCAGCAAGATCAAGGACGTGGCTAACACCGCGACTCTGCAAGCTGACATGAACGACCTGTGGGCGAACTTGGTTCGCGGCGTTGACCGCCCTGACCTGATCGTCGCCGACGCTACCGTCTGGAAAGCCTACATGGCCTCTCTCCAGGCGAACCAGCGGTTCACCGACAGCAGCTCTGCAAGTCTGGGCTTCCCGACCGTTAAGTACATGGATTGCGACTTCGTCCTGGACGGCGGCATCGGCGGCTTCTGCCCGGCAGGCACTGCGTTCTTCCTGAACACGAAGTATATCCACTACCGCCCGCACAGCGCACGGAACTTCGTGAGCCTGAACCCGAACCAGCGTTACTCCATCAACCAGGATGCCGCAGTACAGATCCTGGCTTGGGCCGGAGCACTGACCATGTCAGGTTCACAGTTCCAGGGTCGTCTGGACGTCAACTGATCCCTTGCTACTCAGCCCTTCAGCCCGCCTTGTGCGGGCTTTTTTATTGCTTGCATTCCGGCCCGGCCTGTGGTACGCTACTACTATCGGGTCTTACCTCCCTCCCCTTTCATCAATCATGCGTAGGAGGCTATATGCCCGCTGCACTTCCTGGCTCAACCCCTGTTCAGAATGCTGCCAATCCGTCTATTGGCTTGTCTGTAATAATCAATCCCTTCAGCGGCCCGAAAGGCTCTCCTTTTGACGCCAAGAAAATAGAAGGCGGCGCTGGTAGCGTCTACACTGACGGAGTACCGACCTACGTTGCAGATCCGGCCAACATCACGACCGGGGCTCTGCAGACTGGCATCGGATTCGGTAGTCCGCCTATCTTTGGCTTGACCGCCCCGCAATCTATCAAGGATGTTGGGTTCAACGACGACTACACTCCCGGTATCAGCTACTTCACTTCTGCGTCAGCCATGCAGTCTGCAACGACCGCTATTCTGACCGCGATTGGTGGGGGCAAGACCACACTGGTCGACGGTACTGGCCCTGATGGCAACGGCACCCCGGCAGGGACTTTGTATCCGTCAACTGCCCCCTACGCCGCTCAGCCTATCCTGATGGCTGGACAAGGTGGGTCCAGGGATGCAGGGGCTGGTCCGGCGTTCACTGGCTTTGGCACGAAAACCGTCACTGCTACTGCTGGTGTCGCCAATGGTGCCGCTGTAGAGACTGGGTTCCTGAACCGTTCCGGCGTGGCGCTTGTCACTGGCCAGTCAGTGTTCGGTAGCGCCACTGCGGCATCTCCTGCGGTGACCTGATGGGAACGCTGAACGACGCAATCCTCAGAACCACCGGAGGCCCAACGGTCAACGATGGTCTGAGGCACTACTACAACGCTCAGGGAGTACCCTACGGGGCTCTTCCTGACATGGAGCGGGCGTTTCTTAGAGTACAGATGCCAACGGAAGAGGGCACGACCAACGATTTGTGGATGAAATATCTATCTGGAACCCTCGGATTTGAGGGCACTCTTAATGATATGCTTCTTCAATATTGGAGAGATGGGGGCAGCGGAGGCTTCAGTCCGATCAGCCTTGACCCTTCCGCGTGGTACGACCCCAGCGACCTGAATACGATGTTTCAAAACGTAGAGGGGAGCTCTCCAGTCACCGCGTCAGGGCAGCCTGTGGGGCTGCTGCTGGACAAGTCGGAGGGATTGGGGCTGGGGCCTGAGATAGCGGTGAATGGAAGTTTTGACAGTCCATCAAACTGGACACTTTCCCCAAACGTGTCAATTTCTGGCGGGAAGTTAGCGTGGTCGGGCGCGGTCACGAATTCTAATGCTCAGCAACCGATACCAGCGACTTCTGGGGAGTACTGTGAAGTAACTATTGATGTTGCCAGCGTTACTCAAGGTGCGGTGGGGTTTCAGTTTGATGCGGGTAGCGGCGCTGATATTCAGATAACCGCGCCGGGGGTCTACACCTTTCGCCGATTTCAGCGGTCTATATACTCGACGTTTTACGTAATCTGTTACGGGACCACGACGGCAGTAGTAAATAGCGTTTCTGTAAAGGCAGTCCGTGGCAGCCACATCTCCCAAGAGACCGCCGGTAAACGACCTCTGTACCAGTCCGACGGGACTCTGCACTGGTTGCTGAATGATGGTGTTGACGACTATCTTATGGGTACATTAATTGATGAACAGTCCCCGCCTAACGAGTATTGGCTTGCGGCGGCGCATATTACTGGCGAGGGGATTATCGATGGGCTGTTCAGACGAGCCCCCGACCCAAACTCTGTTGGGTCGAGCTCTAACGTCTCGGGCATATTTCAGAGAAGCGATATAGTCGAGCGGCTATATAATCAGGTTAGGACTGCGGCTGGGACGCAAAACTCCGTAGAACTAAACTCGGCCTATGTAATCGGGGGACCCGCGTATGTTGCAAGAGCAAAAGTGGGCGTATCGCCGAACGAGATGGCCATAGACTCTGGTGGGACTCCCGTTACTGCGGCTGCGACCTACGAAGTACCTGATGGCTTTGCGACTAACATTCTGTATAACGGCTCAGTTACTGCTCAAGTAAAAGTGTTTGAAGGAGTGATATTTAATAGAACGCTAACGACAGGCGAGGCCGAAGAGTTACGTTTGTGGATGAATGCAAAGGCCGGAATATGAGAGCGCTTGTGATCTGCCTGTTGCTCACTGGCTGCGCTGGGTCTAAGTTCAGTTACGACTATGGCCCAGGAGATTGGCTGGCGGAGAATACTAGTCTGAATTTAGTGGGGGGCAACCTATATGAAAGAGTGTGGGACCCAGAGATACGTGTCCATGTTGTTGATGACTTAACAGAAATATGTGGCGGGGTCACTCAGGGGTGCGCTATTGGAACTGCCGAGACTTGCGATATCTATGTGGGCGAACGAGCGTCCATCAGCACCATAAATCATGAGAAAAGACATTGTCGAGGTTGGGATCACCGACCGGGGGCAAAGAAGGAGGGTCAAGTCACCCATTGGTATACCATAACGGCGACCGCTAACCGGGAGCCACAACTAGAGAGGAAGGAAAATGCGCGACACTTATGAGTTTGATGTACAGGACTTCGACGACCCCAATGAGAACAAGGGGGTCTATGCTCGCTTCTACATGATGCCTGAGCACAACGAGGCACAGAGTGTGGAGGCCGGAAGGCCGATCTACATTGACAAAGAGTATGTGGAAATCTTGGCTGCTGGCAACGCGAACAACATCGTGCGTCGCCGGGCCAGCGACATGGACAAGCGCCGGTTTCGCCGTGAGTACGCCCTGTTCAAGCAGGGGGATCACGAGCAAATCACCGGCACCCGTTTGTCAGAAATCCCCTGGATTACGCGCTCTCAGGTCGAAGAACTGAACTATCGTAAGATTCGCACCATCGAGGAACTGGCTGAAATTAGCGACGGCGCTTGCAGCGCTCCTGGAATGTATGAGTTGAAGCGCAAGGCTCAGGCATGGGTGCAGAAGGCCGATGCCGCCGCGCCGTTCACCCAGCTTATTGCGGAGAACGAAGAACTGAAGAAGCGTCTTGAGACTCTGGAAGCTGCTATCCTGAGCCAAGACACTGAGGAAGAAGACGACGAATGACCGCCACTGCCCAAGAGATTATCAATGCCGCCAACAACGAACTGGGGCTCCCCGCGGTCGCGTTTAACTCGACCACTGGGGACACCCTCAGCGTTCAATCGTTGGCATTGCTTAATGCTCTTGGGCAGGAGCTCGTTCGCGCGCACGACTGGCAGTTCCTAGAAAAGACCATGAATTTCATCGGCGACGGCGTTGTCGATGTTTGGGATTTGCCGTCTGATTTTGGTCGCCAAGTGAACCAAACTCAGTGGTCCACCAAAGACCAGCGCCCCATGATGGGGCCAGACAGCCCTCAGGTATGGGCCTGGAGCCAGTACGGAATAGTCAGTGTTGGGGTGTGGTTTCGCTACCGCATCGTCGGCAATCAGTACACGCTGTTCCCGGTTCCTGGATCTGGGGAAGAGTTTGCTCTGTACTACATCAGTAAAAATTGGGTGCAGGATCCTACGCTGCCGAACTCATTTAAGCCTCTAGTGACTAAGTCTTCAGATGTGCCTCTATTCGACGAGCGCCTTTTGATCGCTGGTCTGAAGCTCAAATTGTGGGCGCAGAAGGGATTTGAAACTACCGTCCTACAGGGGGAGTTCAACTATATGCTGAACAACTTCAAGGCGCAGACGCAGGGTGCTCCAGTCATTGACTTGGCTGGTCGCAGTGGGCAGCTCTTCATCTCTTGGCAGAATACGCCAGACACAGGGTTTGGAGTCTGATGTACAGCCGTAGACAACAGAAGCAAGTCGCTAAGGTTAAGGTTCTTCCGGCCCCGACCGGGGGGATTAATGACCTTGATCCTCTGCCGAATATGGGCGAAGCGTACTCTCTGAGTCTCGTAAACTGGTTCCCAAACAACTCCGCGCTGACTTCACGTTCTGGCTATAAAGAGTGGTGCATCAACCTTGATGGTGTGGTGCAGACCATGATGACCTACCGTGATATGTCTGGCACTAGAGCTCTTTTCGCCGCTACCAACACGAATATCTATGATGTTACCGCTGCATCCGACGCTCCTGTCGCGGTGCAAGAGACTAACAATGGCCTCTATAAATTCATAAACTTCTCTACTGTGTCTAAGACGTACTTGATCTGTGTGAACGGGGGCTCCGACCCTAGCCTTTTCTACGACGGTACTGACTGGGCGGACTTTATAGAGAAGACTGGCCCAACTGCACCCGGAGAGATAGAGGGGGTGAACCCCAATTCGTTCTCCCATGTCATGAGCTTTAAGCGCAGACTGTGGTTCGTAGAGCAGGATTCCATGACTGCATGGTATCTGCCCATAGACTCATTGGGTGGGGTCGCCAAGCCGTTCTATCTGGGGGGCGTGTTCCAGCGCGGCGGAAATCTTGTCTACTCTGCTACTTGGAGCACGGAAACTAGCGCCGGAATTGACAACTATCTAGTATTTGTGTCGAGTGCTGGGGAGGTAGCCATATATGAAGGCGACGACCCAGATAATGCAGAAACTTGGCAGAACGTCGGGCTTGCGTTCGACGGAGCTCCCTCTGGCCAGCGTTCCTATGCTGATTTTGGTGGCGATATTATCATGCTCAATACCACTGGCGTCGTACCTCTAAGCGCCGTGACGAAGGGGCTTATGGAGGTGACTCCAGAGGAGCAAATATTCAGCAAACGGATAAACAAGACGCTGAACAGATTGCGCCGGTCTAATTTGTACCCAAATCAGTGGGATATTGTCAATCTTCCGCAGCAGCAGGCTATCGCGGTAGTCATACCTCCGATTGGAGAGCTCCCCGGTATTCAGTATGTGATGAATGTACTGACCGGGGCGTGGGCTAAATGGACGCTTCCTGCTACCTGCATCGCCGGCAACTTTACGAACAATGAGATATTCTTTGGCGGCGATGGAGTCGTGTACATCCTCACCGGGGCCAAGGACGAAGTTAAGTTCGACGGCACTGGAGGCCTTCCTGTCCAGTGCGACTTATTCACCTCCTATAACTACTTAGATTCTCCTGGCATACAGAAGCACTTCAAGCTGCTTCGACCTATGTTTCAGTCTTCTGTAGCCCCGAGCTATCTCCTTACGCTGGGCGTTGACTTCGACATTGAGTCTCTTGCGGGCAACCCCCTACCTCCAGCCGAGGGCGGTCAGGTGTATCTGTGGGATGATGCCATTTGGGACAATGCGTTCTGGTCTGCACAGAACTTAATATCTCGTCCTTGGGTCGGAGTATCGGCCATTGGGTTCAGCGTAGCTCTGCTGCTGAAAGTAGCTACCGTGTCTCAGACTAGCTTCGTGGCCTACGAGCTGGTCTATGAAGATGGGGGTATAGTCTAATGTACGTTGACGGAACTACGCTCTATCTGCAATTCCTGGCTCAGAAGCTTGACTACGTTCCCAGTCCTCATGCTCAGTGCATCACCTGTATTCGGGAAGACGGCCCCATCGCAGGGGTCCTCTACGACACCTACAATACAGTGACTATTGCAGCGCACATCTGGATTAAGAAGGGAGCAGTCCCCAGCAGATACTGGTATGCGGCGATCTTCGATTATCCGTTCAATCGCCTTGGCATCAGCAAGCTGGTCGGCCATGTGTCTGGAGAGAACGAAGAAGCGGCTGAGTTGGACAAGCATTTCGGCTTCGTAGAAGAGGCTAGAATTAAAGATTACTCCCCGCAGGGGGACTTAGTATTATACACCATGACTAGAGATCAGTGCCGCATACTGAACTCTTCTGCATGGGCAAAATCAGTTGATATGGTTAGGAGAGTAGCATAATGGGAAATCCATTCAAGCAGAAGAAGCCACCGAAAGCTCCTGACTACAGGAAGCTGGCCACTGAGGATTTTGAGCGGGCCAAGATAGCTGCCCAGGAAGATACTCGCGCCAACCGCCCCAACCAGACTGATCAGTATGGAAACACCATCGTCTGGACTGAGGGTCCTAATGGTCAGTGGGGCAGTCGTGTTGATCTTAGCCCTGAACAGAAATCTATTCAGGACAAACAGACAGAGCTTAGTCGCGGCAACCTTGATCGCTACAGCTACGTCTTAAGCGACCTTTGGAAGAACAAGACTCAGGGCGCTGGCGGCGGAGGCAAGCCAGGACAGGGGGGCGGATATCCAGCCCCTCCATCCCTTGAGTTTAGCGGTCAGTACGGTGGAGGTGGTGGAGGATACGCTCCGGGCGGAAGAGCAGACGGTGGTCTGGGGAGCGTGATGCAGGGTGGCGGTCTGGCTGGTGGGTCTGGTAGAGTGCAGGCTCCTCAGTTTACTCCCGGCAGTAACGAAGAGCTGAAGCAGTTCCTGAAGTGGGCGCAAGCGAACCCTGCTGAAGCTGCTGCTGCTGTCAAGTCTAAGATAGGAGGACCGTTCGGTGGGTAACCCAGCAACGACTAAACCAGCCGCCCCGCCGACTGGGTCTAAGAACAACGCTGTGACTGCTGGCGGAGCTGGCGGTCAGGTTGGTCAGCCCGCTCCTGGCCCAACTGGCAAGGCTACTCAGCAGCCTGCACAGCCAGGATTATCCATGGGCGGCGGCGGCGGAGCTGGTAACCCAGGATGGGGAATTGGGGCCAATGGGGGATTCGCATGGCATGGACAAGGCCCTGCACCTACTGGAGCGGAAAGGGACGCAGGCATCAGAGAGTTTACTAAGGGCACTCTACTTGAACGGGACGCCAATGGTAATCCGTCAGGCGCGGCCCATGATAGAATTGCAGCACTTGGCACCGACAGGTGGGGAACCCCCGGAGTGCTTGGGAGCGCCATGCCCGGCTCCCCGACCTACTCAGGCCCCGCTGGAGGGGGCGGTCAGGGTGGTCCTAGCACTCCCCCTGCCTACGGTAGCGTCCCTCAGAATTTTGGGCAGACTCCGTCGTACAATTCTACGCAGATGCCAGGAATTGATAACTCCTGGAAGCTCCCCGGGCATGGTGGTCAGCCTCCGGGCGGCGGGTTCAACCCCTCTGGCGGCGGATGGGGCGGTGGAGCTCCTTCCTACGGTGGGGGTGACCTTCCAGCGTTTGACCGCTCACAGGGCGACCGTGTAGCGCAGGATTACTACGACTCGGCCATGTCTAGACTGCGCCCCGAGCAGGAAAAGCAGCGCGAGAGCCTGGACGTCAAGCTCCGTCTGCAAGGACTCCAGCCCGGTACTGAGGCCTACAATCGTGCCATGCAGAACCAGATGACTTCAACTGGTGACGTCTACGCGAAGCTGGGGCTTGACTCCACTGGTATGGGCTACACGACCGCCAGCGACATCTACGGCAGAAACCTTACTCGCCAGAACAACTTGGCGAATCAGGGAATTACGTCGCAGAATAACTTGGCGAATCAGGGCATTACGTCGCAGAACAACTTGGCGAATCAGAGTCTTCAGCAGCGTAATCTTCAGCAGCAGTACCAAGAGCAGCTTGCGCGTCAGGGCATTGACACTCGTGGTCAAGACATTAACTTCCAGAACAACTTGGCCAATCAAGGCCTCCAGGGGAGCAGCTTGGGCATTACATCGCAGAACAACTTGGCCCTCCAGTTCGCAGAAGCGGCGCGTCAGAGGCAGCGTGAGCAGCAGCAGATGTTTGACCAGTCAAACACCATGTACCAGCGTCCGTTTGATGAAGCCGCGTTCTGGCAGAATCAGCTCGGCGGTGGGGCCAACACGAACTTCAACACGTTTAACCCGGCGACCAATCCTGGCTATCTCAACATGACTGCGGCAGAGAAGGCGGCATACGACGCTAGGATGGGTTCGGTCAATGCTCAGAACAGCGGCAAGAATAACCTGATCAATGCTGGCGCTGGAATTGCAGGATCTGCGCTTGGCGGCCCCATCGGAGGGGCTATTGGAAATAAAGTCGGTAGCTGGATAACAGGCGGGGCGTAATAATGCAAGACTTACAGACCTATCTGCTGAAGAAAAAGCAGGCCGAGCAGTACCGAGGCAATCAAGCCCAGAATCAGGCTATGGTTCAGGGCGCTAACAGCGACGCTCTCTACACTCCGGGAGAGGGAGACCAGCCGGGGTTCGTGGGGGTCAATTACGGGTCTGCCATAGAGAAGCTCGGCGGCGGAATGCTCGGCGCATATTCTGGGTACAAGGCAGGTCAGGCTGAGGACGAGGCTACTGCGTCCAGGAAGGCAGCTCTGGAGGCCATGATGGGAGACAAGTCCCCCATGACCCCAGAAAAGATGGAGGCTCTCAGCCAACTCGGACTGTCGCCCGAAGCTATGTCTATGATGGTACCTGAGAAGGACGCGCTCGGTGCTTTGTCCCAAGCAGCACAGACGCCTCAGGGGCGAGCCATATTGGTGATGCAGGGCAAGATGACCCAGGAGCAGGCCGACGCTATGTCTGCTCAGGAATCCTCTTCTGCGGCAGCAGCAGCGCAGGCAGAGAAAGATCAGTTCCTGTGGGAGCAGCAGAACACGTATCGCGCCCCTGTTCAGGGTCGGGCGGAGTCCGAGCTAGAGTTTGCCCAGCGCGATCCTGAGGGGTACAAGAAGTATCTTGAGACTAAGAATTCTGGCAAG
>Ga0209492_1000078_pt1 | contig 31711 bp, 21 predicted proteins | sample PPLLak12cMay2015_FD_187253 | JGI IMG/M metagenome (GOLD analysis project Ga0209492, IMG submission 187253) | Freshwater sediment microbial communities from Prairie Pothole Lake near Jamestown, North Dakota, USA - PPLs Lake P7 Core (1) Depth... | ecosystem: Environmental > Aquatic > Freshwater >... | reverse complement strand
ACTTGAGATGACCATCATCTCCCTTTAAAATGCCATCATATTTTTTGTATTTTTTAGTGGACTTCCGAAATCCGATTAGTATATACTTCATTATACACTAACCAAATAAAAAAATTCATATGATATAATATGATATGATATGATATGAAGGTACCATATTGATTGGAAATTATTTTTTATTTTTTTTTAAAAAAAATAAAAAATAAATTACAAATTATTTTTTATTTTTTTTTAAAAAAAATAAAAAATAAATTACAAATTATTTTTTAATTTTTTTTAATTTTTTAAAAAAAATTTTATATTAGTTTTAGACCACCTACAATAGAAAAATAGTTTTTCTAATAAATGCCATTTTGAGCACTTAACGTCCAGCGGGTCGTTAAAGTACCAAATATTTCAACTGATGACCCTTGACCACCACTCACAGAACTAAAAGCGGTTGGAATCATTGTTCTAGTCATAACACGCCGATAAATATTATCAGCACTGGCCACGATTTTAACTCCATCATTGGCTACGGTTAGACCGACCCATGATTTGCTCCCAGCCGATGTTTGGGCGGTCCAATTACTTCCAGTATCATATGAAATATAAGGATAACCAGGGCTTGAAATAGCGACCATAATATCACCATACCACGATACGGCTAAACCAGACCAAGTAATTCCCGAGGGACCTGTTGAATTCCAAGTGACACCAGAATCAGTTGACAAATATAATGCGGTACCAGCAGATGCTATCATTTTAGATAAATCACCTGAGGCATTGACAGCCGTCCATGAACGACTACCAGATCCAGTCAGTGAGGCCCAATTAACACCGTAATCAGATGAAGTATAAAGATAATCTCCAGAAGCACTAGCTACTAAATTTTTACCGTTAGTTGATATTGCTAACCCAGTCCATGATTTCAATCCTGATGCGACTTGCTGAGTCCAATTTTGACCTGAATCAACAGACGTATAAATATAACCTGAACCACTACTATCACAGGCTGACAAGTAAATACCATCAGCTGATGAGACAACACGCCCCCAAGACAAACTAGACCCCCTTTGTGTCCAATTGTTTCCTGAATCGGTTGATGTATAGATAAAACCACCATTAACAGACGCCACTAATTTGGTACCATCATAAGATGATGCAACAGACCTCCAAATGCGTGATCCAGCACTAGATTGTAGTGTCCATGAAACTCCATAATTAGTTGAAGTATACATGGCACCAGCTGATGTTGACCCATCTCCCCCACCAGCTACTAATTTAGACCCATCACTATTAGAGGCCACGCAATATACCAGTAATGGATTCAGTAGAGTAATCCAATTCCAGGCGGAAGGTTCATGAACAACTGGTGTGGAATAGTTGATAGTATTAGTACCACCAGGTACAGCAACCCAACCACCCGACCCTTGTCCAATAATTCGAATGCGACCCATTAATTCGTGTGGATCTGGTAAATTAATAGTTGTTTGTGATGAATTAGTTGTCACATAACCGAATCCAGTAGTGGCTGTTTGAGATGTCCCAGTGACACTGACCCAGGCAACATCACCAGGACCAACACCAGTGGACCCTATGGAGCCTGTGGCGCCTGTTGCTCCTGTCAACCCAGTGGCACCTGTTGGGCCGCTAGAGCCTGTATTTCCAGTAGATCCTGGTGGTCCGATAGGTCCTAAATAACCCGTCCAACCAGTGGCACCTGTGGGACCAGATGACCCCTGAATGCCAGTTGGTCCTGTTATACCTCGGACGTTGTTTCCAGTAGGACCAGTATTACCAGTAGCGCCAGTACCCCCCGTTGTTCCTCGGCGACCAGTCAGTCCAGTTGGACCCACGCTTCCTGTTAAACCAATCCATCCAGTTTCTCCAGTGGGTCCAGTACTACCTGTTTCACCAGGAGGACCAGGTGGTCCTAAGGGACCATTAGCACCAGTTGACCCAGTATTTCCAGTGGGGCCAGTATATCCTGTGAACCCAGTGCTTCCTGTACTTCCAGTGGCACCAGTACTACCTGTTCTTCCAGTGGATCCTGTTGGACCCGTAGCTCCCGTCGGCCCAGTACTCCCAGTGGCTCCTGTTGGTCCAGTAACACCACTAGCTCCTCTTTGTCCAGTGTATCCAGTGGCCCCTGTGGGACCAGTGGCTCCAGTACTTCCAGTACTGCCTGTTGGTCCTGTCATACCAGTAGATCCAGTGTCTCCCGTGGGTCCAGTGGGTCCAGTGGCTCCAGTTGACCCTGTAACACCTGTCATACCAATCGGAGATGGATTGATTTCATTACCTATCCAGATTCCACCTTGAACCGTATATGCGCTGGCGATTAAATATTGTCCATTACCAGAAATCAGACAATTAATCCAGTTTCTATTACCTGGTGCTTCTTGAAGTTTCCAAGTGTTTCCATAATCGGTGGAAACATATAACCAACCAAATCCATATCCAGCTCCCCCACCTACTAAAATTAATGAACCATACTCAGAAATGGATACACTACCCCATGGACCAAGTAGTCCACTGATCGCATTCCAAGTTAATCCTCCATTCGATGAGGTGTAGACTTTACCTGTTGTTTCATTATAAGAAACAGCTACCATGAAACTTCCATCCCCTGATGACGCTACATCTAACCAATTATCGATGACTCCATATGGGTTCCATGTGAGTCCATAGTCATGTGATACATACAGATAATTGTCAGAGGTTCCCGCAACCAATGTCCGACAATCTAACGATGATGCGATTTTACTCCAAGAATAGATACCAGAGCTGATTAGTGGTGTCCATGTGACACCATAGTTATAAGAAGCATAAATATAATTACCTGTGACACAGGCATACATTCTAACACCATCTTGTGACGTAACACATCCTTCCCAGAGTCGCGACATGTCTCTACCAGTCCATGTCACACCAAAGTCATTAGAGTCATAAACTAAACCTAAACGAGCCGTTGCAACGACATACCTACCTGTACCAGAGCAAGCAATATCAGTCCAGCTGTTAGTACCTGCACCTGACATAATACTCCAAGTGATTCCATAATTAGTTGATTTATAAATGTATAAAAAGTCACATAGATACATAATACCGCCATCATACGTGATGGCGGAACCATGCCAGGTAGAGGGTTTTTGAAAAGGAAATGTCCAGGTGGTTCTTTCTACGAGACTGGGTCCCGTGTCTCCACGAGGTCCAGTATCTCCAGTGGATCCCAGCTGACCTTGTGAACCAAATGGACCTCTCCATCCAGTATCTCCTGTGGGACCTGTGGGACCCGATGGTCCTTTGATTCCAATGGCACCAGTACTTCCTGTCCAACCTGTGCGACCAGTGGGCCCTGTACTTCCACTACAACCAGTGAGACCAGTGGGACCAGTGGGACCAGTCCATCCAGTAGGTCCTGTCCAACCACTGGAGCCAGTTATTCCAGTCAAACCTGTCGAGCCTGTATATCCAGTGTCTCCTGTTGGTCCACTTGGACCCGTTGCCCCTATGGGTGAGGTAATGGGAATAAATTTTAATCTATTAGGATGAGGAGAATAATCCATTTATATATACTTGTAATACATAAATTTTTCAATATAACTTACTTGTTTTCTTATGTTTTTAACCATTGAGATCCCCCAGTCATGAAGTTACCAATCTCATATTGGTCGCCACTAACCGATTGAGAAACTAAAGTCGTACCTGTACCTGATGCTGGCATCAGGTAAATCCCAATTTGACCACTGTTAGTATAACAAGCCACCTTTTTCTGACCATCACCTGAGAGACATAAGGCTGTCCAAGCGCGATCTGTTTCGTATGGAATCCAAGTGATGCCTGAATCATTTGAAATAAATAACCTCCCGCCGTTAATACTGGCGATCAAATTGCTACCATCACTAGATGATGCAACAGCCGACCAATAAGGGTAATCATCGATCGAATAACTTGATGAATGTTGAGGTTGATTAAAAATGTGTAAATCTCTGATACTGAGATTATTAGCATTTGATACGCTACCCAGATATAATTGTGTTGAAGTCCCCCTAGTACCTGAAATAACCGAACCTCCTGCCGTAGCAGATAATGTACCATTACTGTAAAACTGATAAGTTCCAGTGGTGGTGTCCCAATTAATTTCAAGCTCATATTCAACACCATTTGAAAATGGATAGCTCCCCATGTTTTTGTTACCATTTAATTCAGTACCTGACGTATTAGTGATACTAAGATAGATAATACTCGCGATATTACTATGTGTTAATTGAACCCGATTACCACTGGGTGCATACATATCCAAAATGGTAACCAAACTTGTTGGAGGGTTATAATTGGCAATAAATTTGAACCGAATACAGCCGCGCTGACCAGCATCAAGGTATCCATCTGCGGAATATCTCAAATACGATGCTCCAGTGAAGACAGCGTATCCTCCAGAGATGGATACACTCCCAGAAACAGTCGGTGTACTCCCACCTGCAGCTAGCGATAAATCTGCGTTTAAGGTGGTTAAATATTTAGTATAAAATGTTTCTCCAGTTAATTGGATTCTCCGTGTCCACGTGACACCAGAATCACTTGATGTATAAACACTACCTTGTTTGACACATCCTACTAGTTTGACACCATCCGTTGATGATGCCACACATATCCAATGATCACTTGGTGATCCTGTTTGGGCTGTCCAGGCGACACCTGAATTAGTTGAAGTATAAATATAGTCATTTTCAACACAGGCTACTAATTTAACACAATCACTTGATCCTGCTATTCTGTTCCATAAACGCGACCCAGATCCAGATTGAACGTCCCACGTGACACCTGAATTACTTGAAGTATAAATATAATCATTATACGCACATGCGGCCATTTTAGTACCATCACTTGAGATGACACATCCTGTCCAATTTTGGACGGTGCCCCTTTGTGTCCATGTTAAACCAGCGGGTGATGTATAAAGATAACCGTTACTTGCTCCTAGTAAATTTTGGTTATCATTCATAACAAGCATATTCCATTGCCGAGGAGCAGCCGTTTGAAACCATGCTGAGAATCCATATTTACTAGAATAAATATACCCTCCATAAACGGAACCATAAACGATACTACCACTAGAATTACAAGCGAGACTTGACCAATTATTAGAACTGGACGTAGATGTTGCAAAATTCCAATTCGGTGCATAAACATAGTTGTTTGATTGTGGAGTGACAATCGTGCCACCTGTAGTTGATACTTGCCATCCACCGACCCCTGTTCCAACTACTTTAACATTATCATAGGTCACGGGCGATACATTCAAAGTATATCCAGAAGTGTAACCACTTGTGTGTTGAACGGTATTATAAATCACCACATCTTTGATTGAGAAATCAGTGTAAGTCACTAGATTATCAATCTGTGCTCCAACTTGTAAATAAGTGGCTGCTGCCCTTATACCTGTTCCCGTATTGGTGGCTCCCAATTGTGTACCATTAACAAACAACCGATGTGCTCCACTAGTGGCATCAAAGTTTAACTCAATTTCATATTGAGTTCCTAATGTCGGTGACCAAGCCCCACCTATACCACCAGTAGTGATTTGTACCCCAGTGGAACTCCACACTTCTGCTGTGAGATTACCACCAGATGAGTGATAAATAGAGATCAAGTTATTACTCGATGCGGTCTCACCAATCGAAATAATACCCATTGTATTACTCGGTGATCCAGAGTAATTTGGTGTATATTTACACCGAAGTGTACCTGTTTGTGTCATATCAGCATTATTGGTAGCATCGTATCTGACATAACTGTTTTGTCCTGATAAAACTAAAAGACCGCCTGTAACATTAACCGTTCCATTGGTTGCTCCTATTAGAATACCATTACCATATTCTGCTGTCACTGTTGCGTTATAAGTCACATAAAACATCATACTTGCATCATTTGTTGGTAGAGTCACGGTTGTTAAAGCTGTATTAGTTAAGAGATAACCGTGATTGGATGCAGCTACTTGGGATGTACCTGTGACAGTGTCCCAACTAAATAGAGACTGACCTGTTAATCCTGTGCTTCCAGTGCATCCTGTTTTCCCAGTTGCTCCTGTACTCCCTGTCGTGCCAGTCGCACCAGTTGCTCCTACATTTCCAATGAGTCCACTGGTCCCTGTAGGACCCGTGGTTCCTGTTGACCCAGTGACTCCTGTGGGTCCAGTATAACCCATGAATCCAGTATATCCTGTGCCACTAGCCATTCCAGTGGCTCCTGTCCATCCAGTAGGTCCTGTATATCCCGTACTTCCTGTATCACCTATGTATCCTGTCGATCCAGTCCATCCAGTTTGACCCGTTGCTCCTGTGGGTCCAGTCGATCCGTCAACACCGACCATTCCAACCGCTCCAGTAGTTCCTGTAGTTCCTGTGCTTCCTGTGGATCCTGTACTGCCAGTCGACCCAGTCGATCCACGATCTCCACTGGCACCAGTATATCCTCTAGATCCTGTACTTCCAGAAGGGCCTGTCCACCCAGATGGCCCTGTACATCCTGTGGATCCAGTGAATCCAATTGCCCCAGTGGATCCAGTAAAGCCAGTCAATCCAGTAGCACCAGTCCATCCAGTATTTCCTGTGGATGCTTGTAATCCTTTAGGACCCGTGAATCCAGTGGCCCCTGTGGGACCAGAAGATCCAGTCCATCCAGTTGGACCCTTGAGTCCAGTTGAACCCTGTGGTCCACGGAATCCAGTTGGACCCGTCGAAGCCGTACTACCTGTATACCCTGTATTTCCCCGAGGGCCAGTCATTCCAATAGCTCCTGTGGGGCCTGTCCAACCTGTAGTCCCTGTTGATCCAGTGCTCCCAGATTGGCCTGTGAGTCCTGTAATACCAGTTGATCCAGTATTTCCAGTTGCACCAGTGCTTCCCAGTGACCCTGTCAAACCACGGTCTCCTGTTGGCCCTGTTGAACCTGTGTTACCTGTACTACCAGTATTACCTGTGTCCCCTGTGCTTCCTGTGGCTCCTGTTATTCCAGTGAAACCAGTCGGACCAGTACTCCCAGTAGAACCTGTACTCCCAGTAGGTCCTGTGGGACCTGTTGGTGCATTAACTAAATTACTTGTGGGTAATGGTCGAATAATCCGTGGTAACATATATGATATATATTATATCATATATATGATATTTTAGAATCTATTCGAAAAATTGATGTGTTTTTTCAACACATGTGTGATGAAAAAAACACATCATGGATACTACTACTAATACTACGACTACCGTATCAAATCCAGTTTATGAAAATAATTATAAATATAATAGACATACATATTCATACGGTATTCAAGATGAGATGTTTCATATTTTCGTGATCAATGACACTACAAAGTGTGAATACTCATTATCATTGGATAATGAGTCACCAATATTTGACAAAAATGTCATAATTAACGATATTAATATGGTACAAAGATTGTTAAACGACGCTTTTAATAATTGTATTGAAGTTGAGAAATCCATCAAAAATAAGGCAAAATCACATCAAATAGCCATGATAATAATTTCCTCTTATATAAAAGAGGAAATTATTATTGATATTCCTCTCACAAAAGAAAAAGAAAATAAAATTATGACTGAAAATGATGTTGATGAGAAACTATCTTTAATAGTTGATAATATGAATAGTAATACCGCTGATGTGATTCACATCCAAGAAGTAAATTTGTTAAAGTCTATGACTAATCTAGAAGAGCGTATTAGGTTTCTAGAGAAAAACAATATCGAAATGGTTAGATATATCTTATCACAACCGATTTTGTACGGTATAAGATGTGGTCCTGGTAAATATTTGATGGGTGACAAAACAAAATATGTTATGGCAGATGAAACTCATCTTACTATTGAGTATTATAAGCACACATACTATCTGAATAGTAAATATAAGATACATAATTTTAGTACTATTCACATGGGTTATCTGAAGAAATTAACAGATATTACTCTGATTAATTTTCCTACCTCAAATTTAGACTTCTTAAATTGTACAGCCACATTGAAACATATTTCTCTAATAAACATGCCTCAGTTACTATCAGTAAGCCGATTATTCGAATGTCGTAAACTATTATGGGTTAAGATCACACATAAAAGTGGTATTATTGATCTTGATATACTGAGAAAGAAAACAGTCAATCCTGTACTATAAATCCCATCTGGACCATCTCATTTTATATCTTATACCAATTGCTTTGTTAGATTCAAACCAAAGGGAAAAATTGATTCTATTTGTTAAGAGACTTTGTGTCTCTTAACAAAGATATGTCTTATCTTAATCTCTTGGATGAGTATACCCTTCAAAGTATCTATCGCCAAGTATACAATAATATGTTGAAAGAATTACGGAGAAAATTCATGAGTCAGATTTCATATAAGAATATGACATATGCAAGATTTGTGACAGAATATATTCCAGGTATAGGTCCAAAATATGCTTCCCATATGTTATATCTATACCTTCACTGTTTGAAACATAATTATAAATTCAAAGAAACATTTGAGAGACATTGTAGTATAAAAAGCGAGATTCAAGAAGCGATACAATATAATTATTATGATGATAGGCGTTACATTGGAGTAATAGGTTTCTTACGTCTGATGGCATATCAGACAAAGTCACCTTTATATGAAGATGAAGATGAAGATGAATTTGAAGATGAATTTGAAGATGAAGATGAAGATGAAGATGAAGATGAAGATGAAGATGAAGATGAAGATGAAGATGAAGATGAAGATGAAGATGAAGATGAAGATGAAGATGAAGATGAAGATGAAGATGAAGATGAAGATGAAGATGAAGATGAAGATGAAGATGAAGATGAAGATGAAGATGAAGATGAAGATGAAGATGAAGATGAATTTGAATTTGAATCAGATTTTGAATCAGATTTTGAATCTGAAGATGAAGACGAATCGGATGAAGAGGAAACAGTAGCTATAAATGAAACCGCCTAATAACTCGTATTCTGAGTGACTAGCCACTGATTACTACCACCTCCAATATAAATTAGTTCACATATAGATAAATAAGGGGTATTCCATGTTGTATTAATAGTATATGCATTGAATACTTCATTACTTTGGAGCAGATAGACATACAAATATCCAGAGGCCTCACCACCAATGACTTTAGTACCATCACCTGAACAGCATACGGTGGTCCAATTCTTGGACCCCCAACTACTTTGTACAGTCCAAGTGATTCCCGAATCGGTTGAACTAGAAATATATCCACCATACATAGCCGCGTATAAGATAATACCATCTTCAGATGAAGCCACTTGACGATAATCTCCAATTGTAGCACTCTGTTGTGTCCAATTAGCTCCAGTATCAATAGTAGTATAGACATGACCAGACCCACCACTGGTCAAAGCAATTGCTTTGACACCATCACTTGAACAAGCAACATCTTGATACGTTTTAGCATACGTGGTCCACGTAGCACCAGAGTTAATTGATACCGCTAGAATAGTGTCATTAGGACTCGTAAAATATAAGACACTTCCATCACTTGATGACGCCGCTCCATACCACGGATGGCTACCTGCCCCTGTTCTTTGTGTCCATGTTAAACCAGAATCAGTTGAAGTATAAATATATTCGCCACTGGCAACACCAGCCGCTAATTTATTACCATTCCAAGACGAAACAATGGGTCTCCATATATGAGACCCAGAATTCACATTTTCAATCCATGTCATACCGTAATCAACCGAGGTCCAAATATAACCAGCACCAGTTGAGTTAGCGGTCACTATTTTAGCTCCATTGGCCGAACAAGCGACAGCTGTTCCTCCTACTTGACTTATCCGTAATTGCCATGAATTCCCTGAATCAGTTGAAACATATGTTGTCGTATTTGATGATGATGTACCACTCATAATACTTCCATCACGTGAGCAAGTCAAACCGTTCCATGATGTATTAGCTCCCACAGATAACATAGAATATTTCCATTGTAAGTAGGGTGTGGCAATAATAATTGCCTGTCCAGCATTCGCATTAAAAGTCACTCCACCAGCTCCATAATTAACGGTTTTAATAATGTCAGTGACGTTAGGAGATGCTGGTAAAGTAATGGTTGTCAGGGCAGCATTTGATGTCATATATCCGTTATTAGAAACCGCTAATTGTGAGGTACCAGTGATGCGATTCCATGTTAAATTAGTTGGACCAGTAGCACCCGTTGAACCCGTATTTCCTGTGGCACCAGTGGTACCAGTTGAACCTGTATTTCCAGATGTTCCTGTATTTCCAGTATTGCCTGTCAATCCTGTACTACCAGTAGATCCTGTACTACCAGTATAACCGAGGTACCCAGTTGGTCCTGTATATCCAGTGGAACCAGTAGGTCCTGTGACACCATGGGGACCAGTGGGTCCAGTAGGACCCGTAGATCCATAATTGGCGCGCGAGAAGGCATTTCTAACATATATGCCTCCACTACCTGCGGTATTATCTCCAGCCATGGCATAATGTCCATCACTGGTAATTTTACAAGTAAACCAATTTGAGTTATTAACATAAATCTGGGGAGTCCATGTTCTCCCAGCATCATGTGTAAAGTATAGATGTCCACCATCATCACATGCGATAGCCTTGACACAATCATAAGAGGAATCAACTGAAACCCAATTACGGTTGGTGTCTCGTGGCCACAAGGTGAGTCCATAATCAATCGAATTGTATAATCGACCATTTTTGACACTCCCAATCAATCGGCTTCCATCTTCTGAAGTAGATATACTAGTCCATTGTAGACTAGATAGTGAACCCCAGCTATTACCTCCATCAATGGATCGATACAGTTGTGTAAACTCATCAACCGCATATAAATATGTTCCATTCCCACTACTGGTTAAACTGACCCAGTTATGGATACCTGCTCCTGTTCTTTGAATCCAGTTTTGACCCGAGTCAATTGACGTATATATATATTCACCATAAGCACTAGCAACCAAGTATACTCCATCTAATGAAGAAACAACAGAATACCATGTATTGGATGATGCCCTTTGTGTCCAACTAGATCCGCTATTATCAGACGTATAAATAAATCCACCATTGACCACCGCGACGATCTTTGTTCCATCTGATGAGCACGCGATACCATACCAGTTACGTAGTCCCGCACCACTGAGGAGATTCCAGGTTATCCCAATGTCAGTTGATTGGTATATGTTTGAGGTATTACAGGCATACATCACAGATCCATCACTGGATACAGCAAAATGCAGCCAATTACCGATTTCCATGACGGGTTGTGCCCAGTCAAGGAACGAGTACATGTTTCCTGTTTCACCTGTACTACCTGTGCCTCCAGGTAAACCAGTAGGTCCAGTTGACCCAGTTAATCCAACCAATCCCGTTCCAGTGGGTCCTGTGGCTCCTGTGGGTCCATGTGGACCTACGTATCCTGTTGATCCCTTGTCTCCAGTAAATCCAAGTGTCCCAACAACTCCTGTATATCCTGTGGGGCCAGTACTTCCCGTACCTCCTGTACTTCCTGTCGGCCCTGTGGACCCTGTGCTTCCAGTAAAACCAGTTAATCCAGTGGCACCTGTGGACCCTGTGCTTCCTGTAGGTCCAGTAGATCCAGTGGAGCCTGTGGGTCCAGTATACCCAGTAAGTCCAGTCGCACCAGTCCATCCAGTTTTTCCAGTCAATCCTGTACTACCTGTGAATCCTGTGAAACCTGTTGATCCCGTGTTTCCTGTTTTACCAGTGGTTCCTGTTCCACCAATACCTCCAGTTTGACCAGTGATTCCAGTAGGACCAGTGATACCCGTACTACCTGTGGATCCCGTACTACCAGTGCTTCCCATATTTCCTTGAGCTCCAGTAAATCCACTGGCTCCCGTGGGACCAGTGCTTCCAGTACTTCCAGTAGGTCCAGTTATACCACGAATTCCAGTGAATCCAGTTAGACCTGTAGCTCCAGTCCAACCTGTCCATCCAGTTATCCCAGTGTCCCCAGTAGGACCAGTCCATCCTGTAGATCCTGTACTACCAGTGGATCCTGTCCATCCAGTGGTCCCAGTACTACCAGTGGATCCTGTCCACCCTGTAGGACCAGTTGGTGAATTAATGGTATTATAAGTTCTCATTTGTCGTGACCAATCAACAGGCAACATAATTACAATATTATATATTATCTAGACGAAAAAATTGAATTACTTTTTTGACGAATGATTTGATACATATTATCAATCACGTGACAACACGAGAACTATGGGTATCAAAAATTTTGGCTCCATTTTAAAAAAATCAACTGCTGGTGTCTCAACCAAATCATATGGTGATTTCAGTGGAGAATCATGGGCAATTGACGCGAGTATTTTTTGTTACCGTTTTGCACATAATGCACAATCAAAGCGCCCTAATTCACATATTGATGGATTTTATCAGTTATTTCTGCGCCTTCTTAAGTTCAAGATTAAACCAATCTTAATCTTAGATGGGCATCCGCCACAAGAGAAAAAACACACAGTTGATCTACGGATTAAACAGAAACAGAAGACTATTGAGAGAGCTGATAAATTAAAGCAAGAATTATCAGAGATTGTTGGAACAGATGAAATTAATACACCTCAACAATTAAATAAATTATTGGCACATAGTCAAGGTGACGTAGTGACAAAAGTAAACGAGTTAATACGGGTTAAGAAGAGTATTATTACCTTCCAAGCAGGGATGTTTGACGATATTATTCTATTGTGTGAGTTAATGAATGTACCCGTGATGAGAGCTAAAGGTGAAGCTGATGCTTTATGCTCCAGATTATATAAAGAGGGGATAGTACAAGCTATTATGAGTGAAGACTCAGATATTTTACTCTATGGTGGGGGGCGTCTCATTCGGAAATTTGGATGGACCAATGAGATTGAATTGCTTGAATTAGATAAAATCTTACAATCTCTGGGGATTACATATCAGCAATTTATTGATTTAGCTATCCTGTGTGGAACCGATTATACTAAAGGAACCATTCCAGGACTAGGACCCATAGATGCTCTAAGTACAATTCAAAACGGTTTAACAATCGAACAAATCCTTGCGAATGGTTGTTATCAATCCGATAATTTTTCTTATCAGGAAGCACGAGCCCTGATACACACATCTTGTCAAAAAGAGACATATGATGAAATTATACAGTTTGATTTTTCAAGGATGCATGTGTCAAGACTGATTACTTTAATGAGTGAGAAGTGTAATTATCGCCCCATTACAGTTCAAAAACACTGTAATATCATAGAAGATATTTTCCGACCCCATCCTGTTCATCATGTCCAGCCTGTCCAGCCTGTCCAGCCTGTCCAGCCTGTCCAGCCTGTTCAGCAAAAGTTTAAAATTACCTTAAAACGGTCTTGATTAAGGTAACAGCGGTCTTACTAAGTAATTGATAATAAAAATTGATTGCATATAGAATATATTAATATCGTTTCAATATCATACTAATGCATGATTCTCGGGTCATATCTATTAATACACGAGATGTTAAAGGATTCCATCAGATCAGTGGATTTGATTATTTCAAATCTAAACACCAAACCGATAAATCTCACCATTATTGGAAGTCTCTATCAAGACAAAAACAAGCTCAATGGAATCATATAGCAGATGATGATAATATTAAAAACTTGTTCTCAATTGTTGAAAAGACACTTTTTGCAGATAATGATTATTATGACACCTATCAACATGCAGAAGAGACAGGGACTCAAATGTTAGTATTAGATTGTCGTGATTATGGTTATGGTGAGCGCTCCTATTACTATGAAAAAAAATATATAGAGATTATCTATGTTGATCTCTTTCATCATAAGAAACACCTAAAAAAAACATACATTGTAGCTAACGAGATCATGGATGTGAGTGATTATCAAAAATATGGTAATTTTTGCCAATGTTCTAATTGTCTCTTTAATCATAAGAAACACATTATTCCTTCGTGTCTCTATAAAATATGGCATCGGTCGTCTCCGTGTCTCATGGGAGGTTCATATGACGATCAACTCTTAAAGAAAACACGGGCAGCATACCTAAAAGCACACTCACCTGGTGAGTGTTAATCAGATAAGATACAAAAAATTGTGGAAATATTTTATTTTTATTTTTATTTTTAATAATAAAAATAAAAATAAAAATAAAATTAAAATAATAAATAGTCTTTGTTAAGACTAACATAAGCTAATGAAAATGCGACCAAACCAATACCCAATTAGCGCTAAAATCGCAACCCAATAGGCTTTAATAAACTCTACGTAATTAGATAAGAATGGTAAAATGATAGTAATTACATTAACCATTATGCCCGTCATATTTAAGATAACAAAGATAATCATCGAGAAGATGACTGCCCATACACTCAATGTTAGACCACTTGTAAACCCTTTGGGTCGCACACCATTCACTTCATCACAACTACGATATGCCCTTAACATATTGAATAATATGGTAAATATAATAATACCGATACTAATGATGATGGCTTGTCCTATAGTGCGCCCAATATTAATTAAATCCTTATTTTTTAAAATTAGTGTGGTTGTAACTACGGATGTCGCAAAATATGATCCAAACATACCAAGATATTCCATATGTAAAGTATTTTATTTATAATTATTACATAGGAAAAAATATTTTCCTATTATTCTTTGACCTTTTTCCCACAATGTTTGGGTAAATACTTCTGTAAATCAAAATAAGTAATAATAGGTTCTCCTTCAGGAGATAATTGACCACCTTTCTCTTTAAATGTCTTAAGATCAATCCCAAACAATTCAACGGTTCTAGTATCAAGATGAATTTCACGCTTATCAGATTTATTTTTACGCATTGACGAAGATTTAAAATGACTACATAGAGCAGATGTTAGTTCATTTCTAGCTAGCATACAACCAGGACCAATGGGTACTTCAATTGTAGTATCACTTGTTTTCCGAGTGACACAAGTGATTTTTGCCACGTTAAGTAAATAATCAACCATTTCAGCGCTAATCGGGGATGGTAAGGCGAATCCCCTCGGTTTTCTAGGTGGGCTGTCATTATTCTTCTTTTTTATTAGCATATGAAGATCTCTCAATTCTTTCTTCGAAGCCTGTTGCGCTGCTTTAGAAAGCAGCATCACTTTACGAGTCAACTCTTTCAATTCACACATATATTGAGCTAATTCAATAAACACCTCCTCTGTTGGAGGTGGTACGTTTTTACTTCTCTGTTTCCTAGGTTTTCTATGTGTAATTATGGGTCTAGGCTTCTCCTCCTCCTCCTCCTCTATTTCTTCAACGTCTTCCGTTTCTTCCGTTTCTTCATCATAATCAGGTACTATTGTTCTGATTGGTTGATTCGGAATAATAATCACTTCATCAACTGTAGATTTCATGTTTTTCGTCTGATTCATAATTTACGATTATATTAAATAATAATCGTAAATTCTTATGTAGATTTAATTTAAAATGTAATTAATTTAACTTACCATAAATTTCTAAAATACATATGAGTAACATCAATAATATAAATTATACCTTATGTCTATTTCTGCACCTGTGTTAACATTAACACCAATGACGAATATTTTTGAGATGCCTAAGTATGGTATTACGATTAGGAAAAACTCACAAGGTTTCTTTATACCAGAATTAAAGTTATTATTTGATGCATTAGCTACGGTTGATTTTGATTTAGAGTTTATTTTGATTACACATGTTCATGCGCACCAATGTTTTTCATTACCATCACTATTATCACAAACCACTGTTAAGGCAACGGTTGTTGTTCCAACAGAAAATAAAAAATCAATTATCAATTTTGTTCAGGCATTATATCCCAATGGAGTTCCTCTTGAACATGAATTCATCGGTGTTCGTCATAATGATACGGTTAAAATCAAAAACAATATGTACCTGAAAGTCTATGAATTAGACCATGTACTACCGTGTTATGGGTACGGTTTAGTTATAGCCAGATCTCAATTAAAGAAAGAATACACTGGAATCAATCGCCATGAAGTTATCCGTTTAAAGCGAAATGGCACACAGCTAACCGAAGTCATACATGAACCAATGTTGATCTACTTGAGTGATACATCCGTTTCAATCTTTGAGCAATATCCAGAAATCTATTCTTATCCATATCTTATAGTCTCTTATACATATGATGATCAAGCTGAAGAGAAGAAGAAAATCAATTGGTTATCTTTATACCCTATTATTTTATCTCATCCAGATAATATTTTTGTCTTGTTCGGTGAAAGAAAGTTACCACCACAATCAGAAATATCCAATTTAACTAACGTTGTTTTTACTCCATAAGTCTAATTTTACGTATAAAAATATTATGTATATATATAATATTTTTAATGTGTGATACTAGCAGTAGTAGTGATAGTGATCACAACGAATCTTGTAGAAAATACCCTAAAAGGGGCAAACGAGGACATCAGGGACCCGCTGGTATACCAGGATCCACAGGCCCCACTGGTTATGTTGGTAGTACAGGATGGACAGGTCATACAGGGCCAACTGGTCGCGGAGCCACTGGTCATACAGGGCCCAAGGGCCCCACTGGTAAGGGTGATACTGGACCCCGAGGACTCACTGGATGGACTGGTTATACTGGTGCAACAGGTCCTAGAGGTTACGCTGGTACTGCGTCCAATACAGGTTCCACAGGAAGCACAGGATGGACAGGAGCCACAGGAAGTACAGGGTCTGGTCGAACAGGTCCAGCGGGACCCACTGGTCCTCAAGGAACGATTGTTTATCATGGATTAGGAGGTGTTGTTGGAACAGATATTTATGACTTATTCTCCAAAAGTCCTTCTGTGGGAACATATGGTCTCGATTATAATACTAAACTGTTATGGAAATATCAACCACCATGGGTTCCCTCCGCACCTCCAAGTAGTCCTTATTATTACTTTGATGATGATATTTTAGGTGTCTATCAAGTCGTACCAGGAGTTTCTGTGACTGTCTTTACTCCACGTCAAGGAGATTATTATCTGGATGATGCAACAGGATTAATATATAACTATCAGAGTGGGGTATGGTTACTAGCGAGTAACTTAAAAGGTCCCACTGGAACTTCTGGTCCCACAGGAGCAGGGGGTACGGGTCCAACTGGATCAACTGGAAGAACTGGACCCTATGGTCCAAGTGGACCGACAGGATGTACTGGACCACTGGGTACAGGTCCGACAGGACCATTTGGTTACACTGGACCAATCGGACCGACGGGTATGACTGGAACATTATTCTATTCTTTAATACCTTTATATGATGGAGTTTCATTTCCTAATTATCCATCACTCAATGCAAGTGTTAGACCTAGTGGATACTATGCTATTGTTCGGAGTGATAGTACCTTATATCTTTCAAATGGAAATTTTTGGGTTCAAATTCCTCCCACAGCAATACCGTATTATTTCCATGATACCGAGGATTTCTTCCAGGTAGCTATTTATGTGTGTAGCCCTCCAAATGGTGTTGCATTATTTGGTGGAAGGGGAGGTGATTATTTTATTGAAAGTATTGAATCAAACATCTATATTTATAATCAAGCCATCAGTGGATGGCAACTCTATAGTGTCTTAAGAGGGGCAACAGGTACAACAGGATATACTGGCTGGACAGGTGCTACTGGGAGTACTGGAAACATTGGCACCACTGGAGCTACTGGCTCCAGCGGTAGTACTGGTAGCACGGGTGCCACAGGATGCACAGGTGCTACAGGTACGACTGGATGGACTGGTTGGACAGGAGCCACTGGATGGACAGGATGTACTGGATGGACTGGTTGGACGGGTCCCACAGGAAGTACAGGATGGACAGGAGCTACAGGTCCATATGGTCACAGTGGGTCCACAGGTCCCACAGGAAGCACAGGGTCCACAGGACCGACTGGGTTTGCAGGATCTACTGGATGGACTGGTGCCACAGGACCCACAGGAACCACAGGGAGCACTGGACCCACAGGATATTATGGAAGCACTGGGAGTACAGGATCCACTGGCTGGACAGGACCCACTGGACTTTTTGGTCAAACAGGTAGTACTGGATCCACGGGTGCCACAGGACCATATGGTACAGGAGCAACAGGGGCTACAGGAAATACTGGAAACACAGGAGCACGAGGACCCACGGGAGCCACAGGACCCACAGGAACTATTGGTGATACTATTTTTACACTACGTGTGATTAACACAGCCAATTCGGTAACAACTGATACAGGTAGTTTGGTTGTTTATGGCGGTATTGGAGCGGGTGGAGATATATGTCTAGGCACAGGGTCAAACGCGTCTAAAATAGTCATGGGAGGTGGCAACGCAGCCGCTTTTATACAAACCAATCCACCGATAATGGGTGATGGGATTAATATTACATATAACCAATTTGCCACGTCAAGTGGTTTTAATATCATTAATCCATCAGATGGAACCTCAAGAATTCATATTGGTGATAACACGATTAAAATGATGTCAGGTGCTAATAATACCATTGCTTCCGAAACGGCTTATGTTAATAATACTGGATTGTATGTTACACGAACGACAAGCTCAACTAATTATCAATCTGGTGCTGCTGTGATTACAGGTGGTTTAGGTGTTGGAGGTAATATGCATATCAATGGAGATTTAATTGGTCTTAATTCTTTTACACAATTATTCAGTCTTGCATGTCAAGCCAATCTTCCATCAACGTCAACTAACAGTGGGACACTCACTGTCATAGGTGGTGTCGGAATTAGTGGTAATACCAATATCGGTGGAAACTGTAATATCACTGGAACTTTAAGCAAGGGGGCAGGTAGCTTTTTAATTCCACATCCTGACCCTGCGAAACCTGATTGGATGTTACGTCATTGTTTCGTTGAAAGTAATACACGTGGAGATAACATTTATCGGTATCAAGTACAGACACTAAACGGTTATGCAATTATTAATTTGCCATCTTATTTTAAACATTTGAATGAAAATCCCCAGGTTTTAATCAGTGCTAAGAGTGTTATGGGTTATGGTTATGGTGATGTTGATGCAGGCCTTGAAAATGTTGAGATTCACGTCAATCATGATGGTTTATATAATGTGGTTGTCATTGGCACTAGAAAAGACCCAATTGCAAGGGCATATTGGGATGTTGATAAAGATGAAATTGGGGGCAGAGCCCCCATACCCCCTCAGACACAATAGGCCCTACCCTCCCCCCTCAGACACAATAGACCCTACCCCCTCAGACACAATAACCCATTGTGACCTTTAAACGGTACATAGAATGACATTTTGAAAATATTTTATTTTTTTTTGAAATTAAAAAAATAAATTGTAATTAATTTTTTAATTTATTTTTCAAAAAGTTTACAATTGACCCTCGCTTTTGGGTGGATCATTTGTAGCTAATTATATATAAAAACCAGTACATAGAATTCATATACTGAATTATCTAATGGTTGATCATAGTGCGTTTAATTTTACTGAATCACATGATCAAGAAAGTCTAAATTATGTCCTTAAGGATGATACATGTCGTCAAATTTACAGTGATTTAGTCGCTATGTATCAGGTCACAATTAGTTTTAAAGAAGAAGAACAACTGCTACGGATTGTGAAGACGTATGATCAACACTACTTAGCGATGTATTTTGCAGGTGTTCATTACAATAAAATCGGGCATTTAGACCAAGCGATCATGTATTATCAACAGTGTCTATCAAAATATCCATTAGTTGATGCTTATTTAAATCTAGCGATTATTTACTACACTCACAATCATATCCAAGATGCTCGTATTCTTCTTTTAAAAGCTAATCAGTTGTACCCGAATGAAGGACGTATTCTGAATTTTTTAGGAACTATTTTTTATTCAGAAAAAGATTATGTCCGAACTATTGATTTTTATAACAAAATTATCAATGATACGGCAGTGTCACCTATGTATAAAAAACAGATCTATAATAACCTTGGGTTCTCTTACTCAGCAATCGGAAAATGTCGCAAAGCGTGTCAATGTTTTGAACAAGGTCTCAACTTGCTACATACAAATGATTTAAACTTACAGTTACTCCAGAATAAACTAATTAATTATGATTATATGTTGGATTTACCAACTGATACGCACTATCAATTCATACGGATCAATGAGATACTTCAAGTATCTATTACCCATAACAACAATAACATTACTTGTGATAAGATACGTATTGGTTATGTGTCTCCAGATCTACGGCAACATGTTTGTGCCTATTTTATGGAAGCCATCCTTACATTCTTTGATCGTAGTCGTTTTCAAGTGTATTGTTATGCTAATATTAGAAGCGAAGATAGAGTGTCACAACGGTTTAAACAAATGAAGGGTGTTAATTGGTTTAATATATTTAACAAGAGTACTGTGGATGTTTGTCACTTAATTCAACAGCATCAAATCGATATTTTAGTTGATTTAGCAGGGCATACCAACGGTAATCGTTTGGATGTGTTTGCTAAGAAGCCAGCACCAATTCAAGTGACTTATTTAGGGTATCCTAATACTACAGGTTTACTCAATATGGATTATCGTATTACAGACCGTTTTGCAGATCCCCTGACAACTAGACAAAAGTATTCAGAGAAGTTGGTTTATCTACCCAAGTGTTTTATTTGTTATACTCCATCGGTAGACTTAGATTTACTTCCACTTAATCCACATCCACATTCACATGACACGCATGATATAAACCGTTGTATTACATTTGGTGTCATGAATAAAATTAATAAACACAATAAAGAAACATTTAGGGCCTGGGGTGAGATTTTGAAACAGGTTCCTAATTCACGTCTCTTCATCAAGAACGATGTCAAATGTGTTCTTGAAAAGAAGATGAAGTATTTTGCTGAAATGGGTCTTGATGATCAAAGAGTAGTCATCTTTGATAAAATCCCTAGTGAGATTGAGTATCTACAAATGTATAATCAAATTGATATTTGTTTGGATACTTTCCCTTATTCTGGTACGACTACATCATGTGATAGTTTCCTCATGAGTACCCCAATTGTTACCTATGGAATACCAGACCGTCATGTTAGTAATGTCACGACATCTATCTTAATTAATATGGGCTACCCTGAACTGGTAACACATACGTTTGAGGAGTATATTAAGGTGGCTGTTGAATTAGCAAAAGATGTTAATCGTATCGACCAATATAAATCAAGTATACGTAAACAATTCATGAAATTAATGAATGGAAAGACATTTGCAGATGATTTTGATCATCTCATGGATTCCATTTATAAAAAACAACCAATGATTTTTTGATGAGAGAGAATATATGAATTAATACTATATTATAATAAATATAGTATTACATGACTTATTATAGTAGTAGCAGTAGTGATGATGAATGTGATAATAAACACTCACGACCTAAACGCGGACCTCGTGGACATCGAGGACCCGCTGGAATCCCAGGGTCAACTGGAAATACTGGATATACTGGACCCCGTGGTGGTGGTCCTACAGGACCCAAAGGTCCAGTAGGACCCAAGGGACCCACTGGATATACAGGTCCAGCAGGACCCAAAGGAGCTGATGGTAAAGCATCCCTAACTGGAGCCACTGGAAATACAGGCCCAACAGGACGTACAGGCCCGTATGGTCCAACAGGACGTACAGGTCCAACAGGACCTACAGGACCAACAGGTCGTACAGGAGCCACAGGTCGTACAGGAGCCACGGGAAGAACTGGCCCGACTGGACCTACAGGCCCAACAGGGACTATGATTCTGAACGGAGGTATGTTACATGGTGTGGTTGGAACATCATTATCTAATTTATTTACAAAGACTCCCACGATTGGAACATATGGTCTTGATTTACAAACCTCAACTCTTTGGAGGTATCTTCCCCCATGGACACCTGATTCTCCATTGAGTAATCCATACTATTTTTACGATAGTGTTAACTACTTAATCTATCGGGTTACTGAAACTATCTCCTCGACAATAATCACGGCTCGTGAAGGAGACTTTTTCTTTGATTCCGCAACATCGTATGTCTATATCTATCAATCTAGTAAGTGGATTTTCTATACAGATAGCAATGGACCCACTGGAAGCACAGGAATGACAGGCCCTCGTGGGCAGACTGGATACACTGGGGCCACTGGTCGAACAGGACCATATGGGCCAACAGGACGCACAGGACCCACTGGATGTACTGGTCCATATGGAACAGGACCGAGAGGACCCACTGGAGTCACTGGATGGACAGGATTCACTGGTCCAACAGGGACGGTCGGAACACTAATTTTAGGTCCGAGTCCTATGTATCGTGGTCCATCTTTTGCTAATTACGCAACCTTAATTTTACCAGCAAATATTCGCCCTGTTGGGACTAATGCTTTGGTTCGTAGTGATAGTTCTTTGTATGTCTCTAATGGGTCCTCTTGGTTACAAATCCCTCCTTCAAATACCCCCTATTATTTCCGTGATATAGAGAATTTAACCACTATTATGTTATATCAATGTTTTCCTACAACTATTTCGGTCTCCATGACATCACGAGTAGGTGACTTCTTTATTGATAGTTATGATAGTTATATGTATCTTCGTCAAGATACTGAGTGGGTTTTATATACCATTTTAAAGGGTGATACAGGTTCGACTGGTCCCACAGGAGCAACAGGATGTACAGGGTCAACTGGTCCTACTGGACCAACGGGTAATACTGGATACACTGGGTACACTGGACCCACAGGCCCTACGGGATGGACTGGAGCCACTGGATGTACTGGTTGGACTGGTCCAACTGGCTCCACTGGATCTACTGGATCAACTGGACCCACTGGTCCAACAGGAAATACTGGGAGCACAGGTCCAACAGGTGATACTGGGAGCACTGGTCCAACAGGTGATACAGGAAGCACTGGACCCACAGGACCCACTGGAGCCACAGGAGCCACTGGTAATACTGGAAATACAGGATGGACGGGGGCGACTGGAAATACAGGATGGACTGGACGAACTGGATGGACAGGTCCCACAGGATGGACGGGATATACTGGAGGCACAGGCCCAACAGGAAGCACAGGATCCACAGGATGGACTGGGTCGACGGGACCGTTTGGAACAGGACCTACTGGAAGTACTGGATCCACTGGGACGACTGGGAGTACGGGTCCACTGGGCACTGGACCCACAGGGTCCACAGGGAGTACAGGTTCCACGGGGAGTACAGGAAATACTGGTTTAACAGGACCGACTGGATCGACTGGATCCACAGGGAGTACAGGAGCACCAGGGGCAACGGGATCCACAGGATCCACTGGTTCCACGGGAAGCACAGGAGGTACTGGACCCACAGGCACCGTTAGTGGAACGATCGCCACTTTAGAAGTGACGAATACAACCGATGCTAGTTTTTATACATCAGGACCCCTACAATCAGATGGTGGTTTAGCAGTTAGTAAATCAGCTCAGATCGGAACCAATTTATATGTTAATGATCAAATGCAGATTGTGCCGCCCGCTAATACGACATTGTACATTGCAGGTACTAATTCAATTGATGCTGATTTTAACTCAGGTAGTGCTTCAAAGGTCTGTAGTGTCACTGGGACAGGTATCATTTTCAGTAGTAAAATTTTCGTTGATAGTAATAGTAGTATTTCATATGCAATCAACAGTTCCATTGATCAAGGAAACGTGGGAACCTTACGCTTTAGAATTACACCACAAACCAGTATTACAGGTGTTGAGGTACCTATCTTTTATTTAACGGCCAGTGGTAATACTAACAAGTTTATCTTGGGTCATAATACTAGTAATCAACTATATCTTGTAGGGTATGATGTTAGTAGTATTCTCCAGATCAATAATGTCGTTTTAGGATCATGGACTCCAACCGTTGGTGTTGAATATGAGTTTGAATTATCTTGGGATGTAAGTGTTGGTGGTAATGGAACGAGGTTTTTCGTTGATGGTACTCAATTAGGGTCCACGATTGCAACAACTTATACCAATACTAGAACTAATGCAACCAGTTTACAATTTCTGAATTCTGGTTACACATATGCATTCTCATTCCGATATATTATGATTTATCCAACTGCTCAACATACTGTTAATTATACATCAACCTTACCGTCTCCTGCTGTGAGGGTTGACAATACTGGTTTTCTAACTAATGTTCCATTTACTAGTGCTATCAGTGTTGCAGGTAACACGGGTCCACCAGAGACAATTAACGATAGTACCCTCTGGATTGCAGGTGGTTATGCAGCACCAACGATTGGACGTATTTTTATTGGTGATGGGAGTGGTTGGTATCTTAAAATGTCTAAACTATCAGCAGGAACGACAACGGATTTAATTACCTTTAAAGATGACGGAACCATGACTAAAGTTGGTGGATCATTTGTCATACCGCATCCAGACCCAACTAAACCTGATTGGAAACTGCGACATTGCTTTGTAGAGACTAATACGAGGGGTGATAATATGTATCGGTATACAGTCACGACGACCAATTGTGTGGGAACCCAAGAGTTACCTTCTTACTTTAAGTATTTGAACGAGAACCCTCAGGTCTGGGTTTCAGGTACAACCAAAGGTTCCCATGGGGTTGGATCAATTAACGATGAGATGACTCTTGTCACAATCGAAGTCAACCAAGATGGAGTATATAATGTCTTAGTTATGGGTACTCGTAAAGACCAAGCCATGAAGAATTACTGGGATCAATATGGAGAGGAGATTCCACCCAATGGAAATTAAATTAATTAATTAATAATTAATAATTAAATTGAATTAAATTTAGAAAAATTGATTTGAAAAAATCTGCTCTTATGATACTAATTATATCACTAAAACAGAACCACAATAATAACCAAATATGCCACGTAGAACAGCAACAGCAACAAACAATTCTAACAATAGCGAATCCGAGATCAGTTATGACATAATTACGCCTCAATCATGGAAAGTTACGGACCATAACTGTGGTATGGCTAAACCAAATAAAAGTGGACAAGGTAAGTCAGCATCTCTAACTTACAATCACCGCCGTTTTTATCTAAAGACACCTAAGATGCATTGCCCATTTGGAGCTGGCAAACCAAAACCCAAGGCTGGTGAGGTTGAAAAAGAAAATACACAATGGAGTGTCCAGATGGCATTTATCGAAGATGCTGATTGTCAGGTTTTCCAACAGAAAGCCAATGAATTTGATGAATTCATGATTGATGAAGCAACTAAACTTGATAATAATGTTGGGTGGTTGGGAGGCTCCAAGACTAAGCCGTTCAGTCGCGAAGTAGTTGAAAGTAAATATACTCGTATGGTTAAGTATTCCAAGGATAAGAACACTGGTGAACAATCGACACAATATCCACCATTTCTGCGCGCATCATTCCCATCAACATTCAAGGCACCTTTTGAGTTTACTTGTGAAGTGTATGATAAATCAAACCGTTTGATGACAATTTCACCTAATAACGAATCAATTGATTGTATTTCTCGTGTCATTCCACCTGGAAGCATGTGTTCGGCCCTTCTCTCAGGGTCCATCTGGTGTAACGCACAGGGTTATGGAGTCACATGGCGTGTGTCCCAACTGAAGGTATTCCCGCCTCGTGGAGCAATACCAAGAGGCAAATGCCTAGTAGATGATCCTGAAGAATCAGATGAGGATGATTCAGATGACGAATCAGATGATAAGAAATCAGATGATGAGGAAACAGAGGAAATAGTAGAGGAAGAAGATGATGTTGAAATAGTAACTGAAACTTCTGCACCAGTAAAGAAGACGATAGTAAGAAAAGCATAAAAATAATCATTAATAAATTTATTCATTCATACTTTGTGACATACGTTATGATAAAAGTATCATATTATTAATCAATTTAAAAAATTGATTAATTTTTTATCTATTTATATAGATAGATATAATTATACTATAAAACATGTTTTCATTTTTGAATTGGTTTAGCACAGCACCAACACCAATAATAGTACAAGAGACGTCCTCCCCTCTTCCACAAATACCATCTACACCATCAAAAATCCATATTCTTAGTGATATGGAGTATCATACGATAGTTGATAGACTCAAATATCTTGAATCCTTGGTTGATAACAGTAGTCTAAAAGTAGACTCTAACAACAACACAATAAATGCACTACCAAAGGTAGTACATCCGTCACAGGATGCACTACATAAAGAATTAACAGAAAAAATTAAGCAAATAAGGATTAATATGGGAGAGAGTCATGGATTTACACGTGATGATGCTATCAATATGTATGATGTTGAAAAGTCAATATGTATAGAGTAATAGGTCTTATCTTATCTTATCTTGATATAATCAATCATAAAGGACCATTTCCTAATAAAATACCTAAGTTGCTTATTACAACTTAGTTTTAGTAATTCTTCTTTGGTTAACCATTTGATAGCAATAACTTCATTTGTATCAATCGGAGTCAGGTTTAGTTTTGTACCGTTCTCAAAAAGAATAAAATAGTAAATACATTTTAAAATGCGTCTAGATTTAGATTGTTGGTTTAAATCTACCTTAAGTGAAGTCTCTTCCTCAATTTCTCTAATAGCTGTCTGATACGGTTCCTCACCCTCTTCTTTGTGTCCTTTAGGTAGGGACCATTTTTCTTTGCCTAAAACCACTAATAATCGTTCATTACAAGGATCATAAATAACCCCTCCAGCTCCAATAATGCTAGATGATTGATACCCAGAGATATATCTCTGGTTTTTGATTCGATTGACAATTAATGCCAAGTTTTGTTCCATATGTTTTGATCCTTATATTGATTGATATACTAATAATTATTAGTATATCAATTTTTAAACAGATTAGATTTATTTCATTTTATTTTATTTCATTTTATTTTTATATTTTTTTATTTTTTATTTGTTCTAATAATCCATGTATAATGCGGTCTTTAAGCTTATCATCTGATAAGTCTAATATGTGGTTCTGAATGTCTCTTAAATCATAGTTATCAAATATAATATCATTATCATCCATATTAGCATTAATAATACGGTTACAAAACTGTAAGTAACAGTTTCTTAAATTATCAATTAAGATAGATTTAACGGTATTAGATTTCTCATCTAATACCACCCTCTCTGGAGTCTTGTAATAAATTTTCATATTTTTAAGATCCACAATCTCTATTGGGTAGTTGATTTGGTCCTTTCCTTCAAAGTAAATTTTATATAGGAGAGTAATACCTCCCTTAATTTTAGCTTGTATACAAGTCCTCACAAATTTTAAAGCGTTATCCATTGAACCCATTGATGTTGCTAAATAATTTACATAATTTTCTTTAACAATGTATTTAATATCAGGTTGACATGATACTTCTTCTTTAGGTATCTGAGAAGGACTCTTTCTCACAATTTTATTTGGTTTTCTCTGCTCACTTTTAGATTTAAAAATAACTGGTACTTGATCATCAACGTTTTGCTTACGTGGTTGTTGTGGTTGTGGTTGCGGTTGTGGTTGTGGTTGTTGTTGCGGTTGTTGTGGTTGTTGTTGCGGTTGTGGTGGTTGCGGTTGTGATTGTTGCGGTTGTGGTTGTTGTGATTGTTGTGGTTGTGGTAATTTTTTCGTTTGACTTGCTCCCATAATTTCAAGTAACAGAGGAGGAATCCCGACTTCATCAATATCATAACATTTATTAACTCTTGTTAAATGTGAGACTAACCGTTGTTTAGTTGTAAAAACCTGCTGACAATACGGGCATGGAAACATCATATAATGATTATATTCACATTATATTTAAATTTTTAAATATAATGTGAATATAATGATTATATTCACATTATATTTAAACTTTTAAGAGGTCGGTCCAAAACTATTTCATTAAATAATTCAATTATTTAATGAAATAGTTTTGAACCGACCTATTATTTGTAGATAATATTTCGAATTATCTTTGATAATTCTTCCATCAAAAATTGATTTGATAATAGTAATATTATATTATTCATAGATTAAGTTTTCATTAATTTGACTAAAATTAGATAAACATGTGATTTCATCATCATTGTATCCTTGCGGTTCTCCTTGTGGCCCTCTTTGTGACCCTCTTTGTGGTCCTTGTGGTCCTCCTTGTGTTTGAGGTTGGGATTCTCTTTGCGGTTGCGATCCACCATTTGGTTGATACAATAGTCTAAATAACTCGGGATTACGATCAATATCTAAATTAAAAACCGATGATTTTTCTAATACTCGTGTAGGGACACTACGAGTCAATAAGATATGAGGTGCTACAGTTGTTATATTCATTTTTAAGTATTTTTTAATCGCTTTTTTGATAATATTCGCCATTGGATTATCTTTAACTGACTGGTACTGATTCAGTAATTTAAGTAAAATAATATGGTCTAATCCTTCAATTGTTAGGAACTCGGTTAAACACTGCAAATGACTCAGTTCATGTGTATACTCAATAGCCGTTTTACCGTGACGGTTCGTATAATTTATCGTTCTTCTTATAATTTGAAGTTTTAACAAATATTTAACAATCCCTATGTAATTGTGACTGACTGCCGCCATTAAGGGTGTAAATCCATTTTCATCAGAAATAGAGGGATCACCACCTAATTGAACAAGACGATGAAGCAGTTTTAAGTTTCCCCGTTGACAAGCACAATAGATTAGTGTCTTACCATTCAAATCTTTACAGTTAATATTAATGTTATCGGTGATTGAGACACAATTGATGTCTTTTTGATCAAATTTATCCAATAATTGATAATAACTCTCAAATTCTGCAATATTTGGAGAAACTACCGCATAATATTTAACCTCAATTAAGGAAAATATCGGTTCACGATCTAATGGACATACAAGATCTGTGGAATGAATTGAGTCTAGATATAATTGGATACACGCTTCATGAAAAATATGTTTCCTCTGTTGAGTAATCTTAGTTTTCTCGGCTTGACCTAGTTTAACAGAATGTCTAATCAATAAGATATGATCTTTTTCAACAAAAGATTCTAGACATATTGGACAAGTATCGTGACCCTCATAAGTTGATTTCTTTTTTATTAAATTCATACCGTTTATAATTCGGTTCTTAGTATATAATTAGATCATAAAACATTAAAAGTGTTATGATCCAGTTCAATTTTTATTCGATTTTTCAATTGTTAATCAATTGTTTAAACCCATTTGATGATAACTCAACGGATGCGGATCACCGTTATCTAAGGAACTACTAGGATCTATCTGGGTAGATAGAGCAGATATTCGCTGCTTAAAGAGTTCATTGACATTTGGTAAATCTCTTTCCCGCGTCTTTGTTATATCACTTGATGTATCAACTTGATCTTTACGAAGACTTGTATTAGTCTTTAAAGTTAAGAAATCTAGTTGATTACAAGTAGAATCATAACTGTTAACAAAGACACTATTATCATCTAATGAGGCTAAGTCGGTTCTAGAAGATTCTAGAACCTCTTGATATGTGGCAATATTAGTATTTTGTATTGCCTTGTTCTTCTCAAACATTAGATTAAACAGATTAGCATTGAACCCTTCATTTAAAATGCACTCTATAATAGGAACACTAGATGACTCCTCAAGTAACAGATCTTGGTAAGTTGGAACGGTTGATGTCTTGGTCTTCTCTTCTGCTTCCTGCCTCATTTTATTAAGTTGTATTAATTCATCTGGTTTCCTTGATGACTCAAATTCTTTCATAAACTGGTCTCTTTTCAGCCGTATCATCTCATCTGAACCACTTGTAAAGTCATTCTCTGATTTTATATACCCTTGTGGTTGATCACAGTATTCTTGTTTCAAATCAGTAAAAGTAGATGCTAGTGAACTAGTATATACTCTTCGACTAGCCTCATTTGATAGAACCTTATAAGCGATTTGTACATCTTTAAATTTCTTGGGATCTCCTCCCTTATCTGGATGATGTAAAAGAACTTGCTCATTATAACTTCTCTTAATCTCTTCTTGTGTGGCGTCTTGTTTGATGCCTAATATTTGATAGAAATCAGTTTCCTTATTATTCATTAAAATGATTTCAGGGAATTTTATAATTTGTATGATAAATATGGTTTTATATAGTCTAAGAGACAAAATTTGATTAAAATTATTGATTTGATTATTGATTAGTAATCAATAATTAAATTAATGGCCACTACTAATATCACTACCACTACCACCACTACTACCATACATAAAAATGCAAGAATTCTGATTAATGGTCAGCTAATCAATAATCCAGACACGAAATCCGTACAAATTCATGTTCAAATGAGTGAACATATTAAAAAACATATTTCACAATTAGAGAACACAATTGAAAAATATAAAGAGTCTCTAAATGACATCAGTCTCAAAGTTGATATGTTAAACCGTTTCATAGATAAAGAGCACACTACTCAGGGTCACCGTCGTAAGCGAAGTAACCACCGTATAAAAAATCACTTACCAGAGACTCCTGATCAAATACATGATCGCATAATTCATAAATTACAGAAGAAACTAAGTACATGTATTCAACCAATTGTTTCCATGGAGGAATTACTGCAAGCTAGGAGTAATCTACGCCCTATTAATTCTACATAAAATTCATGAGGTTTTGAAATCAAGATCAATCAAACAAACTGGTCGCCCTATCACAACGGATTTTAATAAGTTTTTGGATGCTCTATTTTTCCTATGCGAAAGCGGCTCACAATCCCACTATGTCAAAGATTTGTTTGGCATTTCTAAAGGAACATTTTACCGTTATCTTAAATTACTATCTGATTATCAAATTCTTAAAAATGTCTTTGAAGTCGTCATAAAATCTGTACCGCTCTCTGGTCCTCTCATCACTGACACTTTCACTGTAAAATCAATGAGAGGCTCACTGGGATTAGGTTGCAGTGCAACTGACCGTGGAAGAAAAGGTCTTAAAGTTTCCCTTATATGTGACACCAAAAGGATTACTCGAACAGTACATATTGGAACTGCCAATACACATGATTCAAAGTTGTTAGTTCAAACAACCATAAATTTTCAACAACCAAATGAACCAGTTAGATGCCTATGTGATGCGGGATATATTGGTAAACAACTCGCCATAGAATGTATGAAAAAAAATCTCAAGTTAGTTGTCAAACCAAAAAAAGTTGGTCGAAAAGGTCAGCTCAGTCATCATCTTAACGATAATGATGAAATGGACCTAAAGAAATATAGGAATCAAATAGAATTGCTGAATGGGAATATCAGAAGATTCAGAGGACTGATGATCAAGTGGGTCACTACAATTACAACCTATCAATCGTTCCTATTTGTTTCTCTGTTATGTATAACATGTTATCAGATCTGCATGACCCGTTAAACAGATACTTGATAAGAAATAAGTCCGTCTTATTTCTTATCACGCATTTATCAATAAAATAATATCTATGTTATTATATGGTAAAAATTAATTTTGAAAAATTGATTAACTATATTTTGAGAGATGTCATCTCTCAAAATATAAATGAAAAATGACAACCTTAGGATGTTCGCAACTGTTCCGAGCCATCAAATGTCCTCTTAAAAAGGTCATTAAAGATCCACGACTCATACCAATTATTGAGAAATATGTAACGGATCTCAATCAGATCGTCATATTAGGGTACCAATTCATCAAGTCATATTTACTTCACAGTTATGACAATGGAAACATC
>Ga0209492_1000077_pt1 | contig 31925 bp, 60 predicted proteins | sample PPLLak12cMay2015_FD_187253 | JGI IMG/M metagenome (GOLD analysis project Ga0209492, IMG submission 187253) | Freshwater sediment microbial communities from Prairie Pothole Lake near Jamestown, North Dakota, USA - PPLs Lake P7 Core (1) Depth... | ecosystem: Environmental > Aquatic > Freshwater >... | reverse complement strand
TTTATACTAAGTTAAAATTATTATATTTGTAAAACTGAATAGCTGACAACAGTAAAAAAAGGTAAGCAATAAAAAACAAATAATATGAGTGCATTAATTAATTTAAGTTTAAGAGTTGACAAGTTACCAAAAGAGAAATTTGTACAAGGTAAAGATGGGGCAGTTTATTACAATTTTACAATTGGAGTAAATGATGATTCAAATCAATGGGGTCAAAATGTTTCTGCTACTGATTCACAAACAAAAGAAGAGCGTGAAGCTAAAAAGCCAAAGTCTTATTTAGGAAATGGTAATGTAGTATGGACTGATGGTAACATTAAACTTGCTGATAAAAAAGTAGAAGTTACTGCAAAAGAAGTAGAATCGGATTTACCGTTCTAAATTTAATAGGGGTGTAAAAGCCCCTTTTTTTAAACAAAGAAAACAATAATATGGATAAAGAAGCACAAAGGTTATTAATGCAGTTATACGAAGAGGAATGTTTTATAAATCCTTTAGAAAAAATAGTACACCCAAAACCAGCAATATCATTTGGATTTAAAAGTTATGAAACTAAAGATGGTAAAATAGAATATCCAACTCCAATAGGAACATACGGAAATTTTAGTTTTGTACAAGCACCACCAAAAAGTAAAAAAACGTTTTTTGTATCATTACTATCAGCAGTATATTTAGCAGATGAATTAGAGTCATTTGGAGGAGATTTAAAAGCAAACAGAAACAATAAGCACTTAATACACTTTGATACAGAACAAGGCAATTTTCACGCTGCAAATGTATTTAAAAGACCTATTGATATGACTGGTATAAAATCAGATAAATATCATACTTTAGCTTTAAGACAATTATCATTTAAAGAACGTATTGAATTTATAGAATATTACCTTTATGATAAATTAGAAGCTACAAATGTTGGTTTAGTTATTATTGATGGAATTGCAGATTTATGTAGTGATGTAAATAACATAGAAGAAAGTAATGCAGTAGTTCAGAAGTTAATGAAATGGACAAAAGAATTAAATTGTCATATAATAACTGTTATACATTCTAACTTTGGAACAGATAAACCAACAGGGCATTTAGGTTCATTTTTAGAAAAGAAAACAGAAACGCAAATACAATTAGAATTAAATACAGTAAACAAACAATTAGTAACAGTAAGTTGTAAACGTTCAAGAAACGCACCATTTGAAAACTTTAGTTTTAAAGTAAATAGTTTTGGATTGCCACAAGTTGAAGGAGCATTTTATGACCCATTAAAAGATATATTTTAATTATGAAAAATAAAGACGGTATTATATTAGGATTAGAAATAGTAATTTCATTTATTTTAAGTGTAGGTTTTTGGTATTTATTAATTAAATTTATATTTTAATTATGAAAGAATTAGAAAAATACAATAGAAAAGCGGTTTTTTGTTCTTTAAAAGAGTATGATTTTGCATCAAAAGAACATAGTTATGTTGAAATAACTGAATGGAAAAATGGTGAAGGAATAGATATAAATGCTTATAATTATACTGATAGAAATATTTCATTAAGTTATGGTGAATTTAAATTAATAAAAAAACTTGTAAAACAATTAGAGAAATAATGCAAACAACAATTAAAACACATTTAGAAGAATTACAATTATCAGCAGCTAAAATGCTACTGTATCATTCAGACAATAAAATGTTAATAAGTTATTTTAAAGATTTAAATGAAAAGATTATATATTTACAACAATTAACAGATATGGAAGCAAAGTATAATTTAACTTCTATTTCTGATTACATAGAAGAACTAACTAAAATTGATTCTGAATTAACACATATTGATATTTCAGTACAAATTAAAGAAGTAGCAAGAGAAAAAAAAGTAGCTAAAGTAAACGCAAAATTATTTTAATATGATAACCGTATTAGAACTTATATTAACATCTTTAATTATATGGGCGATTTTAAATGGCTTGAAAAGGTAGCACAACATCATAAAGAATGGATTGAAATAATTAATAAATTTGGCGAGTATGATTATGCTGAAGATATAGTTCAAGAATCCTACATAGCTTTAATTAAATATGCTGATGCTACAAAATTAATAGATGCAAATGGAAAAGTTAGAAAAGGTTATATGTTCTTTACATTAAAATCTTTGTTCTTTCAGTTCTACAATAAAAAAATGAAAATAACTAAAGTTCCAATTGATGGATGCTGGGAATTATTTGACGATTCAAACGTAGAAGAACACAAAGCGTATAATGATATTTGTATGTTAATAGATGATGAGTTAGAAAACTGGCATTGGTACGATAGAAAACTATTTAAATTGTATAGAGATACAGATATGTCTATGCGAGATATTGCAACTGAAACAAATATAAGTTTAATATCAATATTTCATTCATTAAAAAATCACAAAGAAATATTAAATAAAAAATTTCAGAAACAATATACTGATTATATTGAAAATGATTACAATCAAATTTACTAATTAAAAATAATTAAAATGGCAAAACAAAAATCAAAAGGATTAGGAGATTCAATAGAAAAACTAACCGAAGTAACAGGAATTAAAAAAGCAGTTGAAATTTTTAGCGAAGCAACTGGAATAGATTGCGGTTGTGATAAAAGAAAAGAAACGTTAAACAAATTATTTCCATACAACAGAGATATTAATTGTTTAAATGAAACTGATTATAATTCATTAACTAAGTATTTAGATGCAAATCAAACAACGTTAAATGCAATAGAACAACAAGAAATAAGTAATATATATTATAATGTATTTAATTATCGTTTGCAAATAAGTTCTTGTGCAAGTTGTTGGAAAGGTAAACTTGATGAATTAAGAAAAGTATACAACGAATATGGAAAATAATATAATACAACAAGAATACTTAAAAAGTGTATTGTTAAGTCAATTATTATTGGAAGCAAATGAAAGTTTATTCTTTACAAAACAGTACAAACAAAATATTAAAAACAAAATCAATAGTTTAAATAAAGACTTGGAAACTGTAGTAGAAAATGAATTTAAAATAATTTATAATACAGATGCAGAAACAACTACTAACATTTTAAGAAGCATTGAAGAAATAGTTGCTAAACTACAAACAAGTTCTTTAGATGAATTAGTGTTTATAAATGCAGTAATTGATAAATACAAAGAGAACAAAGAATGGTTTAAAGAATATGGTGAAACTGAATTTTTAAAATTAGACAAATGAAAATAACATATACTACAGATGGATTGACATCTACAATAGAAACAGAACACGATGATATTAATATTAATGAATTAGGGCAAATGCTTTATAATTTATGTTTAACACAAACTTGGACTCCAGAAGTATTAAAACTTATATTTAAAAAGGAAATTACTAATGTCTAAAAAACAATCTGAACAATATTCTCCAAAAGAATATGAAATAGAAGCAATGCGTTTGTGTTGGAAAAATGATTTAGCCTATGTAGTACAACCAGTAAAAGGTTCAGTTAAATATAATATAGTTAAATTTCAGTTATCAAATCATTTAGAAGTTCATACATTGAAAGAAAATAATATTGATGTAGAATTTACAGATTACGATGCAGGAAAAAAAGTTATGCAGTTATACACACAACATTCTAAAAGATTTAAATGAAAGATACAATAGTAGAATCAGTAATAGAACAATTTAAACAACGTTCTGAAGTAGGAATAAATAAATATGGTGTAACACTTGATAGAACAGATTTAACACGTTTAGAATGGCTACAACACGCACAAGAAGAAGCAATGGATATGATATTATATTTAGAAAAATTAAAGCAATATGAAAAGCAAACAATCAGCACTACAGCGAATAAATAGAATAATGGATTTTTTATGGAAACGTGGAAACAATAAAGAATCAGTAAATGAAGTGTACAGAAAAATAATAAATGAAAGGCTATCTAAACGATAGCTTTTTTTTTATGTTAATTTTTTGTTAAAATGTATTTTATAAACAATATATGTTTATATTTACAAAATAATAATAACAACTTAAAACAAACAAAATGGACAAACTACAAATTTTATTCAAATTAGAAAATTGCATTTCATTAATTAGTAATACAGACAATGTATATGTTAGAAAGCAATTAGAAGCTATTGCAGACGAATTAAAAGAACAATGGGATAAAGATGATATTTATATGCAAGAAATTAAAAACGTTCTTAATTACGATGAAACAATGGAAAATTTAAACAATATAAAAATAAGATAATGAACGAAGCAGCATTAATAAAAATACAATCAAAAATAATAGGATTGGATAGACATTTACATACATTAGTTAAAGAACTAATAAGCAATGATGGTATAACAAGTGATGAACATTTAACTATAATGATAAATAGTGCTGAACGTGAATTAGCTATTTACAATCATATTTTAAATTTATTAATCAATAATCAACAAGTAAACTAATGGTAATATTATTCGATGCAGATAGCTTGGTTTATTCCAGCTGCTACAGAAAAAAAGAAAATGAAACAGACGAACAATTCTATACTAATATAGATGATGCAACTGCTAAATTTGACGAAGTGTTTATGTCTATTGTAAATTATTTAGAGGACATTTACGAAATTAACGAAGTAAAAGTATTTTCAGGTTCACGTGGTAACTTTAGAAAGTTTATAACACCAACTTATAAAGCAAACAGAAACTATAATGATTTACCTCCTTTGTTAAATGAAATGCATACATACGTTAAAGAACAATATAATTCTATTTCAGGTTATGGTGTAGAAACAGATGATGTAGTTGCGAAATACTGGTATGAGTTATCTAATACAATAGGTAGAAACAATGTTATAATAGTATCAATAGATAAAGATTACAAACAGTTTCCAGCATTGATTTATAATTACCATTATAAACATAAATGCATTTACGATATAAGCGAAAAAGAAGCTATATATAATTTTTATGAACAAATGATTATTGGTGATGGTGCAGATAATGTAAACTATTGCAAAGGTTATGGTAAAAAGTATGCAGAAAAGTATTTAAAAGATTGTAAAACACAATACCAATATACAAAAAAGGTTTACGAATTATTTAAAACAATACACAAAGGAAAAGCAAAACAACGCTATATTGAGTGCTGGAACTTATTAACACTAAAAACAAACTAATGAAAATAAATTTAACACATAAAATAAACAACGATAAATATACAGAATATATTTATGAAGCATTTGATATACAAAATAAAGAACAATCAAATGTAATAGTAGAAGCTAATTTAGAACATTTACCAAAAGAATGGAATATTGGTGTTGTTTATGGTGGTTCTGGAACAGGTAAAACAACTATATTAAAAAACTATTTCAAAAAAGAAATGGACAAATCATATTTTGATAATTCAAAATCTTTAATAAGTAACTTTGATTGGTTAGAACCTAAAGATGCTACATTTTTATTATCTGCTATGGGTTTAAGTTCTGTTCCAACTTGGTTGAGACCATTTAATACTTTATCGAATGGTGAACAATACAGAGCAAACCTTGCTTATATCGTAGGAAGTGCGTCAGAAAACGAAGTAATTTTAATTGATGAATATACTTCAGTAGTGGATAGAGATGTTGCAAAAGCAATGAGTAATGCATTACAAAAATATATTAGAAGAACAAACAAAAAAATTGTACTTGCATCTTGTCATTTTGATATAATGGAATGGTTACAACCTGATTGGATTTATTCACCATCTAAAGGGCGTCTTGAAATAGCGTCACAACTTCGGCAACCAAGAATTGAACTTCAGATATTTCGATGTAGATATGAAACTTGGAAATTATTCAAACAACATCACTATTTAAGTGAAGAACTTAATTTAGCTGCTAAATGTTATGTAATTACTTTTAATGATAAACCTTGTGCATTTATAGCAATATTACCAATGCCAAGTGGAACAGTTCAAAATGCTTATAGAATTTCAAGATTGGTTGTATTACCTGATTTTCAAGGGTTAAGTATTGGAATTAAATTATTAAATTATTTTGGTTCTTTATATTTAACTGACAACAAAACTTTATATATTAAAACTTCCAATCCATCTTTATTTAAAGGAATGGAATATAATAAAAAATATTGGAAATTATCAAGAGAAGAAAATAATATTCAGCAAATAAAAAAGACTAATAAAAAACTTATTGATGATGGAAAAGATAATGGAATGAAGTTATTAAAAGAAAGCATAACAAAATCTTATAAATACATTGGAGAACTTTCAAAAGATAATTTATCAATAATAAAATTCAAAACAGAAGTTTATAGAGATGTTGCACAAAATCAAATATCAATGTTTTAAAATAAATAAAAATGCAAACAAGAAAAAAATTTAATCCAAGTTATCACAACAATGAATTCAATTATCTTATTAGTGAATTAACAGATACAAGCCGTTCAATAATGGATATTGATTGTGTATTAAGTAAATTTAATTTTAATACATTTATGGTAGACCATAAGAAGAATGAAGATACAACATCATTAAATACATTATTACAACTATCAAATTATTCAGGAGTATCTTTAAATAATAAATCTAAAATACAATCTTTTATAATACGTTCAAATGTAAATACAGAAGTATGTGAAACAGTAAATGGAACAACAATGATTTATGAAATTAAAAACATAAATGATGTAAAAGATAAAAAGAATAAAACAGACTTTATAAAAGGAATATTTAAAACAACTAATGATAATGATTTAAAACTATTCTTTCAACAAGAAACACACGAAGCAGTAAAAGAACGATTAAGATTTGAATTTTAAATAAATAAATAAGATGGAAATAACAGAAAGATTAAAAGACATAATATTATCAGAAACTAATGTAGATATAAAAGAAGTATCAAGAAATAGAAATATAATCGAATTGCGTTCTTTATATTATCATTTAATTAAACATTTTAAACCTAAATTAACTTTAATGGATATAGCTGAATCAGTAAATAAGAATCACGCTACTGTAATTCATTCTTTAAATAATTATAAAATGTATGAAATGTATAATGATGAATTAAAACAATTAAGAAATTTAATTATAACACAAATAGAATTAGAAAACATATTACAAACAAAAGATAACAATACATTAAAGTTAGCAATAAAACAAAAGAATATAAAAATATCAGAATTAGAATTACAATTAGAAGAAATAAAACAAAAATTAACTACATTTGAAAAGTCTGAATACGATATAATAAATAAACTAAAAGAACTATTAAACAATACAAAAGAAACAGAATTACACGACCTTATAAAAATAAGATTAAAAGCTATGTATGATATGAATATAAAAGTAATGAAACAAAAATAATGGGAATATACATAATAAGTAAAACAAAAGAAGAACACGCTGCTTATATGCGAGAATATAGACTAAACAATAAAGATAAAATTAAAGCTATTAATAAGAAATGGTGGGAAGCAAACAAAGACTTTATTAAACTAAAAAAATCATTATGAAACAAGAAACACTTCAAGATGCTGCTGTAATAAATTACAAAAAATTATATGAAGGAGAGCCACTTACACAAGATGTACCAATTGATGCTTTTAAACAGGGTGCTAAATGGCAACAAAAAAGAAATGAGGAAGATTTAAAAACCGCTTTCCTTGATGGCTGGCAATTAAGAAATGGAGATTTACCTTTTCCTAAAGCAAAGAAAAAATGGTTTGAACAATTTAAAAAGAAATAATATGCCAGATATAACAATGTGTTCAGGAAACAACTGCGAACTATCAACTTTATGTTATAGATATAAAGCAGAACCAAGTCAAAGACAATCGTACTTTTGTAAACCACCAAATAATGATTTAGAATGTGAATACTTTTGGGAAATAAAAGAATAAATATGAAAGATAAAATAATAAATAAAATGAATGAAGGCAAAGAATCAGATGTAGCTTTATACAACTGGCAAACAATACCTGAAAGTTTAAAACAATTTTGGACAAATTATTATGAAACCAATACATAAATTTAATAATGGAAATGGTGCAACACTATGTCATAAATGTAGTAAGATTATAACTGTAGGATTTACTAATGATTTATACTGTAGCAAACAATGTGAAGCAAAACATAGAGCAGAAATTACAATGCGATTAAAACAATAAACTATTTTGTTTATTTTTAAATTGAATAATCAAATTATTTCAAGATGGAAAATAGTAAAAATTATGGAGGCAAAAGAGAAAATGCTGGACGTAAATCAAAATCAGAAGAAGTTAAATTAATAGAAAAGTTATCTGCATTAGAACCTTTAGCATTTATGGCATTAGAAAAAGGATTAGAAAATGGCGACTTTAAATTTACACAATTATTCTATAATTACTATGCTGGTAAACCAAGAGAAACAAAAGACATTACAGTTACGAATGAACAACCTATCTTTAATATTGATTTAGACGAGATTTAAACGATTATTATATGGAGTTTATAGTTACTACTGCAATTAAAAAGTTATTGCGTTTAAAACAACGTATTAAAGTTATTAGAGGTGGAACATCAGCTGGTAAAACATTTGGTATTCTACCTTTGTTAATTGATAAAGCAATAAAAGAACCAATGCTTGAAATAAGTGTTGTATCTGAATCTATTCCACATTTACGTAGAGGAGCATTAAAAGACTTTTTAAAAATTATAATGACACTTGGTAGATATAAAGATGAACAGTTTAACAAATCTACTTTAAAATATACATTTGCAAACGGAAGTTATATTGAGTTCTTTTCTGTAGACCAGCCAGACAAATTAAGAGGTGCAAGGCGTAACATTCTTTACGTTAATGAGTGTAATAATATAGATTTTGATTCTTATTATCAAATGGCTATTAGAACATCTGGTGATATATGGTTAGATTATAATCCTGCTTCAACTTTTTGGGTTGATAAAGAAATATTAACACAATCAAACGTTGATTTTATAACATTAACTTATTTAGATAATGAAGCATTATCAGATACTATTATAAAAGAAATAGAATCAGCAAAAGTAAAAGCATTAACATCTACATATTGGGCAAACTGGTGGCAAGTATATGGACTTGGACAAACAGGAAGTTTAGAAGGTGTATGTATTACAGATTGGAATGAAATAGATTTACCACAAGAAGCAAGAATATTATGTTATGGAATGGATTTTGGATACAGTAATGACCCTACAAGTTTAGTAGCAATGTATAAATATAATGATGCTTACATATTTGATGAAGTAATTTATAAGAAAGGATTGTTAAATAGTGAAATATCAAATCTATTAAAAGCAAATGAAGTTAAAGATATTGTTTATGCAGATAGTGCTGAACCAAAATCAATAGCTGAATTAAATCAATATGGACATAATGTATTACCAGTATCAAAAGGAAAAGATTCAATCTTATATGGCTTGAATTTAATAAATCAAAACAAAGTATATATTACATCAAGAAGTAAGAACTTAATAAACGAATTAAGAAACTACATTTGGCTTACAGATAAAACAGGTGTAAAGATGAATAAGCCTATTGATTCTTACAATCACGCAATAGATGCAATGCGGTATGCTATAATGAGTCAATTAGAAAAACCAAACAAAGGAAATTACTTTATATATTAATTATGACATACGGACAAATGATTTCCACAATACAATGCTACATACACCACAAAAAAGATGTAGAGGTAGTTATTAATTTACCACGTAATATAGGTGAAATTAAAAAGATGAATCAAATGTATATGATTGCTTCTGCTTATTTGAATAGTTAAATTTTTGTTAAATGTATTGTATTATAAACAAAAAGTATATATTTGTACAAAATAACGAACATTAACAATTATGAAAACAACTAAAGAAACAGTAACAGTAAACTATTTAGGATTTAATTTTGATTTAACAGGTAATTATACAAGTGAAGAACCTATGGTTATGTATTACAAAGATGGAAGTGGATATCCAGGAAGTAGTGCAGAATTTGAAATAACAGATGTAAGTTTATGCGGAATAGATGCAGAAGAATTAATAAACAGATTAGATGCTTGGGAAGAATTAGCTTTATTAGCTGTTGAATATATTACTAACTAAAAAAACAAATATGAATAATTGGAAAGAATTTGATGCATATATTTTAGATTTAAAAAACAAACATTTTAACAATACAGAATTAGCTAAAGAATTATTTCCAAATGGAAGTTTTAAAGACATTGAAAATTTACGCAAATACATATCACGTAAACGCAAATACAACGATTTTAAACCATTAAAAACTAAAAGTAATATAAACACATACAAAACAAAAATAGAACCTTTTAAAGGTGATTTAAATAACATTTTAATTATAGGTGATTTACACGCTCCATTTACTTTACCAAAATATTTAAAGTTTTGTAGACAACAACAAGAACTATATAATTGTGGTACTGTAATATTTATTGGTGATATTATTGATAATCATTATAGTTCATATCACGAATCAGACCCTGATGGATATAGTGCAGGAGAAGAATTAGATAGGGCAATAGATATGATTTCAGATTGGTATTATACATTTCCTAAAGCTACAGTTATAATAGGAAACCACGATAGATTAGTTTATAGAAAAGCATATAGTTCAGGAGTTAGTAAACGATGGATACGAGAATATAAAGATGTTTTAAATACAGCTGATTGGAACTTTGTAGAAAACATAGAATTGTTTAGTGTTAATTTTAATCACGGAGAAGGTGGTACTGCAATGAATAGAATAAAAACAGAATTACAATCACAAGTTCAAGGACATTTGCATACAGAATTATATGTTAAATATTTAGTAGGTGCTAATTTTATTGTTTATGGAATGCAAGTAGGTTGTGGTGTAGATATTAAATCATATGCAATGGCATACGGTAAGAATTTTAAAAAGAGTGCTATTGGTTGTGGTGTTGTTTTAAATAGTGGAACATTACCTATTGCTATTCCAATGAAAATGTAAAAATACTTATTTTACTTTATGTAAAATCTAAAAGGAGGTGCTAACCCTTAAAAGGACAATCAGAAATGGTTGTCTTTTTTTGTTTAATACAATTATAACTTTATTTTATTATTATAAAAAAATAAATATGAAATTAAAAATAACAGTACCAAATAAATTATCTGAAATAAATTTATTACAGTATCAAAAGTTTTTATCTATTGCTAAAGACAATGAAGATTCAGAATTTTTACATCAAAAGATGGTTCAGATATTTTGTGGAATAGATTTAAAAGAAGTAGCACAAATTAAATATAAAGATGTAGCTGAAATAACAACTACTATTAGTACTATGTTTAATGTTAATCATAAACATATACCAACGTTTAAAATGGGTGGAGTTGAATTTGGATTTATTCCTAATTTAGATGAAATGACATTTGGAGAATATACAGATTTGGATACATACATAACTGATTGGGATAATATGCATAAAGCAATGGCTGTTTTATATAGACCTATTACAAAAAAAGGTTTAAACAATACATATGAAATTGAAGAGTACAAAGGTAGTGCAACTTATTCAGATGTAATGAAACATATTCCATTAGATGTTTGTTTAGGTGCAACGGTTTTTTTTTACAGTTTAGGCAACGAATTATTGAAAGCTACGATTCACTATTTGGAGAACAACAAGGAGATTCAGGATATTCTGCAACATCAAACTTTGGAATTAAATGGGGTTGGTATAGTTCAATCTATGCTATTGCTCAAGGAGACCTTAACAGATTTGACGCAGTTACAAGATTACAGATTCATCAATGCCTAACATATTTGACATTTGAAAAAGAAAAAAATAAAATAGAATCAGATTTAATTAAAAGACAAAATAAATGACATCACATTATTACGAAATAACACAAGCAATTAAAGACCAATTAAAGGAAGATTTATTTGTAAATACAGTTACTATTGGAGATATATTTAAAGTTGATTTAAACAAGCTTACAATCTTTCCTTTGTCACATATTATGATAAATTCAGCAACGTATCAAGGTCCAACTTGGATTTATAATGTTTCTATTTTATGTATGGACGTAGTAGATGAAAGTAAAGAACTAACTACAGATATATTTTTAGGAAACGATAACGAACAAGATGTGTTAAACACTCAACTAATGGTTGCAAATAGATTTTTAGAAGTATTAAGACGTGGAAATATGTCTGAAGATTATGAATTATCAGGAACACCAACAGTTGAATTTTTTGTAGAAAGATTTGAAAACAAATTAGCTGGTATAACTTTAACTTTTGATATTGTTATACAAAATGAAATGACGAAATGTTAGAAGTAGAAAAGGTATTAAAAAGGTTTAAAGATTATGTAATTCAACAATCAAGAAGTAATTTATCAAAAGACAAAAAAAATAATACTAAAGCATTATATAATAGTATTAAAGGTGAAGTTGTTTCTGAAAAAGGATATTCTATTGTTGGTTTTTCAATGGATAACTACGGACAGTTTATTGATAAAGGTGTTAAAGGTGCTGACCCGTCTAAAGTTTCTAAAAACGCAAAAATAACAGGGCAACAAGCACCAAATAGTCCATATAGTTTTAAAACAAAAAGACCTCCGAGTAAATATTTAGAACAATGGGCAAAGCAAAAGAACTTTAGATTGCGAGATGAAAAAGGAAAGTTTACACAAGGTAATTATAAAACAATAGGAATTATTTTAGCTAAAAATATATGGGCAAGAGGAATTAAACCAAGTATGTTTTTTACAAAACCATTTGAAGCAGGATATAAGAAATACATTGATGTAGATTTATTAAAAGCATTTGGAGAAGATATTGAAACAATAATAGACTATAATTTAAAAAGTATAAAATGAATATAATAAAAGTACGAAGTCCGTTCTTTGTAACTGTTAATGAAGCAGCACAAATAGGCAGCAAAGTTGAATTGTTTATTTGGAATAAAGGAACAACCGAACCAGCAACTGCAACTTATATTTTATCTAAAGCTATTCCAAGTGTAGCGCAAATAGATAATGTTTATAATATATCTAATTATATTAAAGAATATATATCAAATATAAAACCAATTACAGTTTCAGTTCACGCAGTTGAAGATAACACTAATTGGGTATATTGTAAAGTGAAAAGATATAAATTAGTTGGTGTAACTTATACTTTATTAGATACAATAGAATATGTATGTGTTGATGGATTTACACTTTATAATGATGGAAAACAATCAGCTATAAATACAAATGCTTTAGCTTTAAGCAATGCAAATATAATTTCTACATATACAGGTATTCCATATATAAATGTATTAGCACAACAAATAGCAACGTATGATTTTACTGCTAATTATTATACAAAAGCAAATGTATTAATTGAACAAAGAACATTAATTTCAAATGGAGCTGGTAGTGAATCATTTTTATTTAAAGTTCCAGTTCGTTCTACATTATCAACTGATGATTATCAAAATTTAATTTTAAAATACAATACAAATGTTTTTGAAAAAGCAACTTTAAAAACAGAGGAATGTAAATATACACCTGTAACTTGTACTTTTATAAATAGATATGGTGGCTGGGAATTTTTAACCTTTTTTAAACAACAAACTAATTCTATTAATGTAAAAGGAACAGAATTTAAATTAATGCCTTCATCTGTTAATTATAATGTTTCTATTGGGCAATCAAAAACATTTAATATTAACGGAACACAAATTGTTAAATTAAATACTGGATTTGTTAATGAAAACTATTCAGAATTAATTACAGATTTATTGTTATCAGAAACAGTATTATTAGATAATAAACCAGCAACTGTAAAGACGCAATCAAGTGATTTAAAGACTGTTTTAAAAGACAGAATGATAAACTATGAATTAGATTTTGAATACGCTTACAACCTTATAAATAACGTTATATGATTACAGTTGGTTTATATATTTATGTAGATAGTTTGTTAGATATATCTGATGAATTAATTGGTAATTTTAGAACAAGAATTGAAAGTGATGGAGCAACTTTTGAAGGTGGTACTTGTATTAAAACATTATTTGAATCATTAGGAGGTTCGTTTGACACAAGGTTATCAGCACAAAGAATAGAATTATTTAACGACGAAAAAATATCTATAAATAGTTCAATTCAAAATATTAATGATATATCTAAAACTTTTACAGATTATAGTCAAACATTTACTATTCCAGCATCAAAGCAAAATAATAAAATATTTAAACATTGGTATGAAAACAGTTTAAATAATTCATTTAGCACGTTAATTAAGTCTAATGCATATATTGAATTGGATACTATACCATTTAGAAGTGGTAAAATACAATTAGAAAGTTGTAATATAGTAAACGGACAGCCTGAAAATTATAGCATTACATTTATTGGGGCATTAGGTAGTTTAAAAGATAAATTTGCTGGTTTATTTTTAAAAGATTTAAACACTACTTTTTATGATTTTAATTATAGTACAGTTATTGTTAAAGATAAAGTAACTACAACAGCAGCAAGTTCTGATATTATGTTTCCTTTAATTAGTTCTAATAGATATTGGAATTATAATAAAGGTGGTGATGATGATATTACTGTAAATTCTAATCCAATAAGATACAATGAATTGTTTCCTGCTATAAAATTATCAGCAGTATTTGATATGATTGACCGAGATAGCAAATGGAATATAAATTTTAATGGTTCATTTTTATCAGACCCTAAATTTACAAGTGCGTATTTATATTTAAAAAATGCTGATTTGTTTAAAACACAAGGGCAGATACAGAAAATAAATTATGCAAGTCAATCAGGAACTACATCATATATGGAATATGATTTTACAAATAACAAATTAAAGTTATTTCCTATTCCTGCTGTAACTGGGATTTTCTTTTCATCAAGAAGTGTTACATTAGATTTAACTTTTTCAGTTGCTGGTGTTCAATATTATTGCTATTGTTATAAAAACGGAATATTATTTAATACAGTTTCAAATGTAAGTATAATAGGAACGCAAATTAATAGCGTATTTGGAACAAATGAAAATTTTGCTGATGAAAATGATTTATATGATTTTTATATTAGTTCTGATATACCATTAACGTTTACAGGTGTAGCAACTTTAGGTTTAGAATACGAAGATTCATTAGGATATACAACTGAATCTTCTACATTAATACAAACTATTTCATCTATAACTACATCTGCTTTATTATCAGTTAATAAATATTTTCCTGAAATAAAAATAGAAGATTTCTTTAGTGGTATTTTAAAAATGTTTAATTTAACTTGTTATTCTGCAGATGGAATAAATTATACAATAGAACAATTAGAAGATTATTATAATACTGGAAATAAAATTGACATTACAAAATATATTAAATCTGATAACATAAATTTAAATAGGGTTAAATCATATAAAAAAATAAACTTTGAATATGAAAAAAGCGAATCTTTAGTTAATGTAGGTTTTAAAAGTGCTAATGGTGTTGAGTATGGTTCTTTGTTATATGATACAGGAAACGATGGCGAAGAATACAATATAAAATTACCTTTTGAAAATTTAAACTTTAGTAATTTATCAGGACTTTTACAAGTTGGTTATTGTTTAAAAACTGACTTACAAAAATACATTACAAAGCCTATAATTTTATATGATTACAATCCAAGTGCATTAACTACCGCTCCTACATTTTATTTTTCAACTGCTTTAAGTGGAACAGGAACAGCGTATACAACTTATAAAGCATTCGGACAAGAATATTATAATGGTACAGAAACTTTTGGTTTGAATTTTAACGAACAACAAAGCACATTAACAAATGAATTAATTGCAAATAGTTTATATCAAAAATACTATCAAAATTATTTAATTAATATATTTAATTTTAAAGCACGATTAATTAAATTTAGTGGTATACTACCAGTATCATTATTAACGTCTTTAAAGCTAAACGATAGACCTATAATAAGAGATAAAAGATACTTAATAAACAACCTTGTTACAGATTTGACAACTGGCGAAGTAGAGTTTGAATTACTAACTGATTTTAGAGAATTATGATAAAACACATTTTAGATTTATTAGCATTAGATGAATTCTACGGACAAAGTGAATTGATTGAAATAGCAAAAGGAAAACATAAAAGAATAACAACTTTTAAAGAAGGATTTAAACAATTAAAAAGACAATTAAAATGGCTGAAGTAAAAGTTATAGAAGTACAAATAAAATCAAATTTAGATGAAACTAATAATGATGTTTCTAAATTAAAAACTAATCTTAAAACCGCCACTAATGAAGCTAAAGACTTTGACAAAGCTATTGGAAGTAAAAAGGGAGCAAGTTTTACAGAATTAAAAGATAGCATTGGTGGTTTAGTTCCTGGATTTGATAAAGCAAGTACAGGTGCTAATTCATTTAATAAACAGCTTTTATTATTAGTCGCTAACCCTATTGGTGCTGTAGTTGCAGCAGTTGTTTTAGCAGTAGTAGGTTTAGTTGCTATATTTAAAACATTTCAACCTGTAGTAGATAAAGTAGAACAATCTGTTGCTGCGCTTGGTGCTGTTTTAAATGTAATTAAAAATACTTTTATAGCAGTTTTTACTGGAACTAAAAGTTTAGGACAAGCATTTAGCGGTTTAGGTAGTGATATGAGTTCTGCAGCAAAGCGAACAATGGAACTTGTAAAAGCACAACAAGATTTAGAAGATGTTTTAGCACAACAAGAAGTCCAAACATCAAGAACAAGAGCAGAAATAAATAAATTAAATGTACAAGCAAAGAATAGAGCATTATCAGAAGAAGAACGTTTAAAATTATTGCAAAGAGCCAGTACATTAGAAAACCAAGATTTTTTACAAAGACGTAAAAATGCAGATGAACAAGTTAGACAAGCACGTGAAGCAATCGCAATAAAAGCTGGGTTTAGTAAAGCTGAAATAAAACAATTAAAAGAACAAGGGTTAGCAGCAAAAGAATTAGCAGAAAGCAAAGGGGGTAATTTTGATGAAGAATTTAAAATATTAGCAAATGCTCAAAAAAATAGAATTGGATTAGAAGATGAATCAACTGCAAATTTAGAAAAAAATCAGAATAAGCAAGATGCACTTTTTGATGCACAACAAGCCAAAAGAGAAAGTCAAGCGGCAGCAGCTAAAGCAAGACAAGAAAAAATAGATGCTGATAGAATAAAAAATGAAGAAAAAGCAATTTCAGATAGAAAAGCATATTTAGAAAAAGCTAATTTAGTTGAAGAAGAATTTAATTTAAATGCTGTAGGTACAGAACAACAAAGAAAAGATGCTAATATTTTAGCAATGCAAAATGACTTATCTAAAAAAGTTGAAATACAAGCACAAAATACAGCTAATGAAAAAGAACAATCAGAAATAAGGATAAGAATAGCAGAAGCTGAAGCACAACAAAAGAAAGATATTCAAAATGCTGGTTTTGCATTAGCTGATGGAGCAGTTAATTTTTTAAAACAAATAGCAGGTAAAAATAAGGCAATACAAAAAGCAGCTATAATAGCTGAAAATGCAATAGGTATTGGTAAAATGATTATTGCAAATAATGCTGCTAATATTGGTGCATTAGCAACTCCACAAGCTATATTAACATCAGGAGCAAGTGCAATTCCAGTAATAGCAATGAATAATATAACAACCGCATTAGGTGTAGCAACTACAATAGCTTCAACTGCTAAAGCATTGTCTGCAGTAGGTGGTGGTAGTGCTGGTTCCGCTCCAAGTGTTGGTGGAAGAGGTGGTAGTTCAAATACAAGTATGACACCACCAGCATTTAACGTTGTAGGTGCAAGTTCAACAAATCAATTAGCGCAAACAATAGGTAACCAACAAAATCAACCAATTAAGGCTTATGTAGTAGCAAATGATGTTACAACCCAACAAGGTTTAGATAGAAATATAGTTAAATCTGCTACAATAGGATAATTATAACAAAATAAAGTTTAATTAATTATAATAAAAAAATATAAAATGCGAATAGTAGAACTAATAATTGACGAAAAAGAAGATTTAAATGGAATTGAAGCAGTTTCAATAGTTGAATTTCCAGCAATAGAATCTAACTTTATCGCATTAAGCGAACATTTAGAACTTGCAAAAGTAGATGAAGAAAAACGTATTTTAATGGGTGCTGCATTAATACCTAATAAAAATATTTATCGTAGAAATGGAAACGATGAATATTATATTTTCTTTTCAGATGATACAGTTAGAAAAGCAAGTGAATTATTTTTAATGAATAGCAATCAAAACAATGCAACATTAGAACACGATAAAAAACTAAAAGATTTAAGTATAGTAGAATCTTGGATTGTAGAAGATACTGAAATGGATAAATCTAAAAAGTATGGTTTAAATGCTCCTGTAGGAACTTGGGTTGTATCAATGAAAGTTAATAATGATGCTATTTGGAATGACTTTGTAAAAACTGGTAAAGTTAAAGGATTTTCAATAGAAGGATATTTTGCTGATAAATTAGAAATGAGTTTACAAGTTGAAAAAGAATTAGAATTATTAGAAAAAATTAAATCAATAATAAATAAAAATGGGAAATAAAACAAGTTCACCAAAAGGTGGTAAAAGAGGGTGTTTATGCGAAGATTCAACTTATAGTGTTGATTGTTGTCAAGAAGAATTAATCCAACAAGGTATTGGAAGTACTTTATCGCAAGGAATTAGTAATGTTACAAACACAATCGAAGAACGTGTTTTGGTTCGTTCTAACGGTTAATTTATAACAAAACTAAATAACTTTAATTAATATAAAAAAAATAGTATGACAACTGAAAAATTAGTAAACAAAGCATTGTTTAGAAAAACAGAATTAGCAAGTGTAAAATTAGAATTAGCAAGTGCCAAAGATTTAGAAAATATTTTAACTAAAATTTATGCTGAACAAGCTAAAACGGATAAAATTAAAGATATTTATGAAAAATCTATAAAAGATTTACAAAATTCAAAATTTAATCTTCAAAGTCAAGTTAATACAAGTGAAAATTTATTAAATGATTTTTTAAAACAAGCTAATGATTTAGGTATAAGTGCCGATTCAGTTCCTTCTTATAAAAAATTAGTTATTGAAGTTCAAAACACAAAATCAGAATATCTTAAATAAGTAAATATGAATGTAATTAATGAAATTAAAACTCTTTTGGGTATGGAAGTAAAACTTGCCCAAATGAAACTTAAAGATGGAGTTACTATTATAGAAGCAGATGCTTTTGAAATGGATAACAATGTTTTTATAGTTAATGGTGAGGAAAAAATTCCTGTACCAGTTGGAGAATACGAATTAGAAGACGGAATGATTCTAATTGTAGCAGTTGAAGGTGTTATAGCTGAAATTAAAGAAGCTGCAGTTGTAGAAGAAGAAGCACCTGAAGCAGAAGTTGAAGTAGAAGTTGAAGCACAAGCTGAAACAGTTGCTACACCTAAAAGAATTGTTGAATCAGTTTCAAAAGAAATGTTCTTTGCAGAAATTGAAAAATTAAGAACTGAAATTGCTGAATTAAAATCAGTAAAACAAGAATTAAGTTCAGAAGTTGTTGTTGAACCATTAACACATTCTCCTGAAGTTAAAACACAAGTAAAACTAAATAAATTTTCACCTAATCGCCAATTAACGACCAAAGATATCGTAATGGCTAAACTTTTTAATTAATAAATTATGGCTACTGTAACATCAATTACTACCACCTATGCAGGTGAATTTGCTGGAAAATATATTTCTGCAGCATTGCTTTCAGGTTCTACAATCGCTAATGGCGGTATTGAAGTAAAACCAAACATTAAATTTAAAGAAGTAATTAAAAGAATTGCTACAGATGCTATTGTTAAAAATGCAACTTGTGATTTCGATGCTACTTCTACTGTAACACTTACAGAAAGAATTATTACACCTGAAGAATTTCAAGTAAATTTACAACTTTGTAAAAAAGACTTCAAATCTGATTGGGAAGCAGTTCAAATGGGATATTCTTCATTTGATAATTTACCTCCTGCTTTTGCTGATTTCCTTTTAGCACACGTTGTTTCTAAAGTTGCTGAAAAAACAGAACAAAACATTTGGAAAGGTGCTACTGCTACTGCTGGTGAGTTTGACGGATTGGTAACACTTGCAACTGCTGATGCTACTGTTCTTGATGTAGCTTCTCCTATTTCAGGTGGTATAACTGCTGCAAACGTAATTACTGAACTTGGAAAAGTTGTTGATTTGATTCCTGCTTCATTATACGGAAAAGAAGATTTGTATCTTTATGTTTCACAATCAGTAGCTCGTGATTATGTACGTGCTTTAGGTGGATTTGGAGCATCAGGTTTAGGTTCTAATGGTACTAATGCAATGGGAACACAATGGTTTAACAATGGAAGTTTATCTTTTGATGGTGTTAAAATCTTTGTTGCAAATGGAATGGCTAATGATTACATAATGGCTGCTCAAAAATCTAACTTGTATTTTGGAACTGGTTTACTTTCAGACCAAAACGAAGTAAAAGTAATTGATATGGCTGACATTGATGGTTCAGAAAATGTAAGAGTTGTAATGAGATTTACAGCTGCAGTTCAATATGGTGTTGGTTCTGAAATTGTACTTTACACTCCTGCTGCATAATTTAAATTGAATATTAAACAAAGGGTAGGTAAAAGTGCCTACCCTTTTTTATTAACTTTAAAAACATAAAACTATGCCTTGCGATATATCATTAGGACGTGCTGAACAATGTAAAGATTCAGTAGGAGGATTAAAAGCGGTGTACTTCATTAATTGGGGTGATGCCACAACGGTTACATATTCAGCAACTGCTGGACAAGAAGATGTTATAACTGCATTAGGTGGAACACCTGTTGGTTATAAATATGAATTAAAAGGAACTTCTACGTTTGAACAAACTGTTACAAGTTCAAGAGATAATGGAACTACATTTGTAGACCAGAAATTAACATTGAATTTAAAAAAATTATCTGTTGCTGACCACAAACAAATTAAACTTTTGGCATATGGTAGACCTCAAATCATTATAGAGGACAACAACGGTAACTTCTTTATGTCAGGTTTAACTTTAGGAATGGATTTAACAACCGCTGCTATCACTACTGGTGCTGCAATGGGAGATGCTTCGGCTTATAACTTGGAATTTCAAGGTATGGAACCTAAACCAGCTAATTTTATTGTTCCTGTAGCGGGTACATTAGTTTCAGCAGTTTTAGCTTCTATCGTTTTTGGTTCTTAATTAAAAAAATAAAATTATGGCTTGTGATATATCATTAGGAAGAAGTGAACAATGTAAAGATAGCATTGGCGGTTTATCTGCTGTGTATTTTATAAATTATCAGGATGTAGGAACAATTTCATATGTTGAAGCTGGTTCAGATGTAATAACAAGTTTAGCTGGTGGAGACCCTGTAGATGCTTATAAATACGAATTAAAAGGAATATCTACATTTGAGCAGACGGTAACTTCATCACGTGAAAACGGGAGCACATTTGTAGACCAAAAACTGACTTTAAATCTAAAAAAACTAACTATTGCTGACCATAAACAATTAAAATTATTAGCTTACGGAAGACCAGTAATAGCGGTTCAAGATAGAAATGGGAATTATTTTATAGCTGGATTGACTAAAGGAATGGATTTAATTTCGTCTACAATTTCAACTGGTGCTGCAATGGGAGATTTATCAGGATATTCATTAGAATTTCAAGGAATGGAATTAAAACCAGCAAATTTTTTAGATGATGCCATAAATGAAATATTAGACATTATTACTGGATAAATTATTATTTGTTTTTTTTAAAAGGGTATGCTTTAATTAGTGTACCTTTTTTTTTAAAACAATTTTATAATTAAATTATTATTAATAAAAATAGAATATGATAATTTTAAAAGAGCAAATACAAGCGCAAACAATAAAATTTATACCGAGATTTTACTCGGCTGATATTCTTATTTTAAGAAATGAAACTACAAATGTTTCAACAACATATAATCCTACATTTACAACTGATGGTTATTATTTAAAATGTAATTTAGTTTTAGATTTAAAAGAAAATACTTTTTATAATTTAACGGTTTTAAATAGTGCTTTACCATTTACTACTGATAATAATATCATTAAAGTTGATAGCGATATTTTGACTGCTGATATGACAACATTTAGCGATGAAAATTCTTTAATTTATAGAGATAAAATATTTTGTACAAATCAAAACAAAGATGATTATACTGTTAATCAAAATCAATATGTAGCAAACGTTACAATAAACGAATTTAAAATATATGAATAATATATCAATAATAAATTTAAGTGCTTATACAAGTCCTGTAATACAAGAAAATAAAAAAAATGATTTTATTGAATATGGAATTGATAACAATTATTTCCAATATTTAATAGATAGATATTTGTATAGTGCAACAAATGGTGCAATTATAACAGGTGTTGCTAATATGATTTATGGTAAAGGTTTAGATGCTTTAGATTCTAATAAAAAGCCAAATGAATATGCACAAATGAAGTCTATTGTTAAAGATTCTGATTTAAAGAAAATAGCATTAGAAAGAAAATTGCTTGGAATGGCTTGTATGCAAGTTGTAATGGAAAAAAAGAAAGTAAAACAAATTTTACATTTTCCAATGCATACTTTAAGAGCAGGAAAGTGCAACGATAAAGGACAAATAGAAAACTGGTTTTATCATTCAGATTGGAAAAATAAAAAACCAAGCGAAGAATTAAAATCAATTCCTGCTTTTGGATTTGGAAATGGAAACGAGGTTGAAGTATATATTTTAAAACCCTATGTAAGTGGATTTGATTATTATAGTCCTATTGATTATAGCGGTGCTTTGCCTTACGCTTTATTAGAAGAAAACATTGCAGATTATCAAATTAATGATTGTCAAAACGGATTTAGTGGAACTAAAATTATTAACTTTAATAATGGTGTACCTGATGAAGAGCAAAGAGAAAAAACTAAACGTGATGTTTTAAATAAATTAACAGGAGCAAAAGGCGAAAAAGTAATTATTGCTTTTAATGACAATGCAGAAAGCAAAACAACTGTAGAAGATTTACCTTTAAATGATGCACCAGCACATTATGAATATTTAAGTAAAGAATGTTTTGACAAATTAATAGTAGGACATAGAGTTACAAGTCCAATGCTTTTAGGAATTAGAACTGGTGATGGTGGTTTAGGTAACAATGCAGACGAAATAAAGACTGCTACGCTATTATTTGACAATATAGTTATAAAACCATACCAATTAGAAATAATTGAAGCATTAGATGAAATATTAGCTATTAATAATATATCATTAAAATTATACTTTAAAACAATACAGCCTTTAGAATTTGTAGATACTGAAGGAATGAATACACAAACAAAAGAAGAAGAAACTGGTGTTAAAATGTCTGCTGAAAATAATATTGAATTAGATGATTTTTTAGCATCTAAAGGTGAAATATTATCAGAAAATTGGGTATGTGTAGATGAAACAGAAGTTGATTATGATACAGAAGAAGAATTAGATTTAGAAATTAATAATCTAAATAAAAAAAGTATATTATCAAAACTTGTAAAATTTGCAACAAGTGTTAATTCAAGACCAAATGCAAAGTCTGAACAAGATAAAGAAATAGATGGTTTTAAATTTATTACAAGATATTCTTATACAGGAAATCAAAGTCCAGAAAGAGAATTTTGTCAAAAAATGATGACTGCTTCTAATAACGGAAGGGTTTATAGAAAAGAAGATTTAAAAAATGTAAATTCTAAATTAGTAAATGATGGATTTGGACACAATAATCAATCATATAATATCTTCCTATATAAAGGAGGGCCAAGATGCCACCACAAGTTTTTAAGAAAGACTTTTGTAAATATGGAAGGAGTTAAAATTGATGTAAATAATCCAAATGCAAAAACAATATCAGTAGCAAAAGCAGAAAAATATGGTTATAGAATTAGAAATGAAAAAGAAGTTGCAATGATGCCAAACGATATGCCTTTGAAAGGATTTCACCCAAACAATAAAAATTTACCTAAAGACGTATAGTATGGCTACAGCATTATTCATAACAACAAATGACATAGTTAAATTTACTAATTTAAATGGTAATTTAGACCCTGATATATATACACAATATATCTATCAAGCACAACAATTACACATTCAAAATTATTTAGGAACTAAACTATATAATAAAATTAACGATGGAATTGTAGCTGGTAATTTAGCAAGTCCATATACAACGCTTTTAAGCACTTATATTAAGCCTATGGTAATACATTGGGCAATGGTAGAATTTTTACCTTACGCAGCTTATAAAGTATCAAATAAAGGGGTATTTAAACATAATTCTGAAAACAGTTCTACAGTTGATAAAAATGAAATAGATTTTTTAATTGAAAAAGAAAGACAAGTTGCACAAAGTTATACAAACAGATTTATAGATTATATGTGTTTTAATCAAGTTTCTTTTCCTGAATATAACAGTAATTCTAATGCTGATATGTATCCAGATAAAGACGCAAACTTTTCAGGATGGGTACTATAAAAGAAACATATAAACCGAAGGAATCTAATATAAAAAAATTACAAGTTTTTTTAAATAAAATAAATAAAAATAATGATACAAACAATTAATATAGGTACAACTGCAAATGATGGAACTGGAGATACTATTAGAAATGCTTTTGACAAAGTAAATGATAATTTTATAGAAGTTTCAAAAGGTTTATATGCACAAACTGCATTAGGTAATAATATAACTTCATCAAGTGGTGAAGCTTCTTTAATAGGAACTGGAGTTGGTTCTTTAATTGTACCAGCAAATGCTTTTAAAATTGGTGATTCATTTACTGCTAAAATGTGTGGACAATTATCTTGTGGTAATAATCAAATACTACATATTAGAGTACGTTCAAATGGTGTTATTATAATAGATGCTTTACAGCATACATTATCAACTACAACAAGTAAGTTTTTTGATTTGATATTAGATTTTACAATAACTAAAATAGGTGCTGCTGGAGTTGCTGAATTGTTTGCAAATGGAGTTTTTACATATAATAAAAATGCTTCTAATGCTATTGAAGGTGTTAATTTTGGATTAATTGATAGTACATTATTTAATACAACTGTATCTAATACTTTAAATATTACTGCTGAATGGGTAACATCAAACGTAGCAAATACTATACGCTCACAAAATTTTACATTAACTAAAGTTTATTAATATGGCAAATAATATAGGTTGGGGACAAGGTGCTGTAAATAATGCTATTGGTTGGGGTCAAGGTGCAATTAACAATCTTATTGGCTGGGGTTCAGTTTATTTTAACAGTTATTCTGGAGAAACAGATATAATAGGTTCGCCTGTTCCAAGTTTAATAATTAATTTTAAATCAAGAGTATTAACTGATTTAGGTTTATTTGAATCAGAATCTTGTTTAAATACTACATTAACAAATTTAAATAATATATAATGAGTTTATTAGATAAAGCGAGTTTAATTGTAACTCCAAATGCATATAAAACAAGTAAATTATATTCTGTAGTGCCAAGTACTGGAACAGGTGATATGGATGTAGTTCGTGATACAACAGCAACAAGAGTTAATTCATTAGGGTTAATTGAAAGTGTAGGAAATAACATTCCACGTATTGATTACTCAAATGGTAGTTGTCCGAGTTTATTAGTAGAGCCACAAAGAACAAATTTATTGACTTACAGTAATGATTTTAGTAATTTTGTTTGGCAAAAATTATTTTCATCTACAATTACTTTTGATTCAGCTATTTTAAATCCTGAAGGTAATGGTAGTTATTATTTTACGGCTTCTAATTTACAATTTGGTAGTATATTAAGACAAACAAATATTTTTTCTATAGGTGAAACACATACCATTTCTTTTTTTGTTAAAAAAGGAAATTATAGATATGTAGGTTTTAGAGTAGGAAATTCAGTAAATGTATTAAGATACCCAACATACGATTTTGATACAGATACATTAAATAAACAAGGTGTAACTTGTACTTTTAATAGAACTATATTAAATAATGGGTGGGTAAAAGTAACTTTAACATTTACTCAAACAGATTCAGCTGTATCTTGTGATATAGCATTAGTACCTTCAGACGGAGATATATCTACAACATTAAGTGGAGGTCAATTTGTATATGTTTACGGTGCTCAATTAGAATTAGGCTCTTACCCAACCTCATACATTCCAACAGTTGCTTCTACAGTAACACGTAACGCTGATATAATTTCTAAAACAGGAATAAGTAGTTTAATAGGACAAACAGAAGGAACTTTGTTTTCAGAAATTGACTTAAATAAATCTTTTGGCTCTGACCTTATTGTATGTTCTTTAGATACTATATTTTCTACAAGTATTCAAATAAGATTAAATAGAGCTACTAATATTATTGAAGGTACTTTTTACGATGGTTCAAATTATATTGGAGCAATAAGTAGTTCATCATACACAAGCGGAATAGTAAAAATAGCATATATTTATAAAAGTGGTTCGTTTAAATTATTTATAAATGGAACTTTAATTGGAACAAATTCAAATACTTATAGTGGACAAACTTTTAATTCATTATCTATAAATTCATTATGGGGATTGGAAGGGTTTATATTTAAAACATATATTAAGTCAGTTCAAGTATACAAAACAGCTTTAACAGACCAAGAATGTATTAATTTAACAACACTATAAAATGAACATATACAAATTAAATTACACAGACAAAGAAACTGCTTTAAAAGACCTTTTAAACAAAAAAGTTTATATTGAAGTAGAAAACCTTGACAAAGAAATTATATTGTCATACGGTAAAGGAATACACGCTATTGTTGAAATTGGTAAAATTGTTTCAACAAATGGAACATACGATAAAGATTTTAAAGAATTAACTGCACCTGTTTATGCTGAAGGATATCATTATGATATTATGGCTGAACAAGAAATAGACTTTGCAGAAAATGCAATACAAGTAAACAATCCTAAACATTCATTTGCTGGATATGAACCTATAAAAGAAATTGAATATGATATTGATAGAACAAGATAAAGCAAATCATTTCATTTACGGGTTCTTTATATTCGTTTTAAGCAACTATTTTCTAAATGACTTATATTCTATTGGAATAGTATTTTTAATCGCTTTAGGTAAAGAAATAAGGGACCAAATAGTGTACAAAGGTTTTGATTATAAGGATTTAATTGCAACAATGATTCCTTCAATAATTTTACATTTTTTAAAATGAGTAAAGAACAATTTGATTTAATATTAAATAAATGGATATCACGTAAATTACTGGTATTTATTGTGGCTTGTAGTGGTTTATTTTTTGGCACATTAACTTCATCTGATTGGGTTATTATTGCAACTGCATACATAGGAATAGAAGGAGTTACAAACATTGTAGAAAGATTAAAAAAATAAACACTAATTGAATACCCCGAAATGACAAAATACGAACAAGAAAGATTTGATAGAGTAGACCAACATTTAAAATTAATGAAGTCAGATGTTAATGATGTATTAACTGCTTTAGTTGGTACTAATGCAAATGGTAAAAAAGGTTTAATTTCTGATGTAAATAAAATAGAAGCAGAAGTCAAATTAATCAAAGCAGAAATAGAATTAATAAAATTAGAAAACGGAAAAAAAGATGTTGTTTTCGAGCAGTTAAAATATGGTTTTGCTGCAGTTTTTGTTGGCTTTGTAGGTGTAATTATAAAATTAATTTTTACATAATGAAATTAGATATAAACGGAATAAATTTACTTGTAGAATTAGAAGGATTAAAACTTAATGCTTATAAATGTTCTGCTAATGTTTGGACTATTGGATTAGGAAATACTTTTTATGAAAATGGAACTAAAGTAAAAGAAGGAGATAAAATAACAAAAGACGAAGCATATCATTTATTTTATATGATTGCAACTAAATTTGAAAAAACAATTAATGATAATTTAAAAATTGAAATTAATCAAAATCAATTTAATGCATTATTTTGTTTATGTTATAATATTGGACAAGTTGGTTTTAAAAACAGTACACTTTTAAGATTAGTTAATATAAATCCAAATGATGGTAATATTGCTAAAGAATTTTTAAAATGGAATAAAATTAATAGAATACCTTCAAAAGGTTTAACTAATAGAAGAATTAAAGAATCTGCTTTATACTTTACAAAATGAAATATATAATTATAATAATATCGTTTTTATTTTTATCTTGTGTTTCAAGAAAAGTTGTAGTTGATAAAAGTTATATTAAAACAGATAGTATAACACAAGAATCAACTAATATATCTATAAAAGAAATTGATGGAACTAAAGTTGAAAATAATATAATAATAGATGAATTTAAAATAGTTCCTTTAGATAGTACAAAGGAAATTGTAGTTAATGGTATAAAATACAAAAACGTTGTTTTAAGCTATAAAAAAACAAAAGACAATAGTTTATACTCAAATAAAAAAACTATTCATTACAATCAATCTAAACATCAAAATAATAGTGTTTCAACAATAAAAAAAGAAAAGAAAAAAGAAATAGATAAAAAAGCTAATTATTTTATTTATTTATGGCTTTTATTAATACCAGTTATTTTATATTTATTTAAAAGATTAAAATCAAGTTTGTTTATTTAATAATTAAACATAACTTTTTCTAAAATTTTTGTTTTTTATTTATTTTTTTTAAATATTTATTTTAATTTATTTTTTTATATTTATTTTAGTTTTTAAAACATTACAAATTTACGGTTTTTTTTTGACAAAATTGCAATATTTTAAATTTATTTATTGTATAGTAATGTTAATAAAGTAAATATATATTTGACAAATGAAAAAGCCAACACGTAAATCATTAGTAACTAAATTAGATACTGTATTCTCACAATACATTAGACGAAAAGATGCTGTTAATGAAATAGCTACTTGTGTAACTTGTGGTAAAAAAGACCATTATAAAAAATTGCAATGCGGTCATTTTATGTCACGTAGACATTATTCAACACGATGGGAAGAAAATAATGTTGGTGTACAATGTTATGGTTGTAACATAACTAATCAAGGAATGCAATATGCTTTTTCAAAGTATTTAACAAAGATTGATAATAACTTACCTGATGAACTTTTAATTAAATCAAAACAAATAGTTAAATTTGCTGATGTAGATTTGATTGATATGATTAATAAATATACTTCTTTGTTGGATTCTTTATAATTGTTGTTTGATTGTTTGTTTAAATGGGTACTTTAATTAGTATCCATTTTTTTTGTAATATGTTAAAGTTTTGTTAAAATTTATATTTATAGTTTTTTATCTTAAAAACAGTTATATATTTGTACTCAACAAACAAACAAATAGAAATTATGAGATATTTACACTACGTTTTAGACCAAGAAGGAAATCAAATTGAAACAGTTTATTCTGCAAACAATACACCAAAATTTTCAATGGAATGTTTAGCAAAAATAAAAAATGGAGAATATAAAATTTGGGATAGAGAAACAAAATAAAAACAAAGTGGAGCAGCATACTATAAACTGCATTAACAATAAAAACAAATATTATGAAATGCGAATATTGTTTAAATAATTCTGTTACTATTTTCAACAATGAATTACTTTGCGAAAAGCACTACTATAATTTTTATAATGAAAAAATTGAAATAAATCAATTACAAGAAGTTTATAAAATTAAAGAAGAAATAGCATTGAATAAAAAATATACTGAATTTATGAATAATTTTGATTTTTATAATTTAAGTAATTCAAATCAAAACAAACTAAAAAAAGTATTAAAAGACTTTAACAAATCAGTAAAAATAATTAAAATTAAAAACAAACTTTATAAACAAATTTAAAATGAAAAACAATTTAACAGACATCGGATTAGCATTTATTTTATGGATTACATTTTTAACAATAGTATTAACATTAACAAATTAAACAATGGAAGATTTATTAGATTACAACAGATTTAGAATTGAAGCAATGCAAAAAGAAATTTGCGAATTAAAAAGTACATTAAATACTTTAGAAACTTACTGCTTTGAATTAGCAGATGACAAATGTCCAAGAGAATATAAACAAGTAATTAAACAAGAATTGTATAACTTAAATATTAAATAAAATGGAACTAACATTAAATCAAAAATTATCTTTAATTCAAAAAGAATTTAAAGCAAACAAATCAAAATTCAATTCATTCGGTAAATATAACTTTAGAAGTGCTGAAGATATATTAGAAGCATTAAAACCTTACAATGAAAAATATGGTGTATCTTTTATTATAGAAGAAACAATTATTAAAAATTTTGACTTTCCAATTATAGAAAGTAAAGCTACAATTTACGATAATAATGGAATTAATGAATTATACGCAACCGCAATAGTTGGTGTAGACTTAGAACAGAAAGGAATGCAAATGCCACAAAAATTTGGTTCTGCTTCAAGTTACGCTAAGAAGTACGCGTTAGGTAATTTATTACTAATTGATGATTCACAAGATGCTGATGCAACAAATAAGCACGAAAAGAATACATCTAAAGAAGAATTAAAATGGTTAAATAAGAATACACCTGAATTTAATAAAGCAATCGAATACGTTAAAGGTGGTGGTTCTGTTTCTGCAATAGAAGCTAAATATAAAATGACTAAAGAAGTTAAAGACGAATTATTAAAATAAGTTATAACGTATGGTGCTATGAGAAGTAGCGGATTAATAAAAACTAAACTTTTAATTTATGACTGATTTTAAAAATACACCTGAACTTTCAGAAAGCACCGAACCCGCTATTTCTTATAGCACGTGTTATGCCTCGTTTTTGTACGTGGTTTTGTTTTCAGGTGGTCGTACTTCTGCATTTTTAGCAAAGTATATGAAAGAACATCCGCATTATAAAAACTGCATTTTTGTTTTTATGAATACTGGAAAAGAACGTGAAGAAACTTTACAATTTGCCGATAAATGCGATAAAGAATTTGGATTAAATTTAGTTTATCTTGAAGCATTAGTAAATAACGAAAAAGGTAAAGGAACAACTTATACAATAGTTGATTTTGAAACAGCATCAAGAAATGGAGAACCATTTGAAGCGATGTTAAAAAAATATCCTTTGCCAAATAATATGGCTTCAAATTGCACAAGGGAATTGAAACAAAGACCTATTGATGCTTATTTGCGTGATAATTACAAAGATTTTGATATTATAAAAGTGATTGGAATAAGAGCAGATGAAGCACATAGAAAAAGCGTAAATGCTGAAATTGAAAAAGTTATTTATCCTTTATGCGATGAAGTGAAAATTGATAGCAGATTCATTCGTAATTGGTGGGAAAAGCAAAGTTTTGATTTAGGATTAAAAGACTATCAAGGTAATTGTGATTTATGTTTTAAGAAGTCGTTAAAAAAGCGATTGACAATTATAAAAGAAAATCCTGAAAGTGCTAAATGGTGGCTTGAAATGGAACAAAAATATAGTTCCGAAGAAATACCAAGATTTGATTTAAGAACAAATAAAAGCATTGAAGAATTAGTTGAAATGGCACAAAGACCATTTACTAAAGCACAAGACTTGCACGAACTTTCACAACAACAATGTGATTTATTTGAATACGAAACCGATTGCTTTTGCAAAGCATCATAAATAAAATAAAATGACAGAATTTCAACAAAAAACACTTATTGTAGTCATTGGTTTTATTTTAATAATATGGCTTTTTTGGTTTTGTTTTATTCGTGAACAGGACTGGGGTGATTATTAAAATGAGGCATAACTATCGTATAGACGAAGTAGATTTAAAAAACAAAATAAGTATTATCTATTGCGTTTATACTAAGTTAAAATTATTATATTTGTAAAACTGAATA
>Ga0209492_1000075_pt1 | contig 32220 bp, 37 predicted proteins | sample PPLLak12cMay2015_FD_187253 | JGI IMG/M metagenome (GOLD analysis project Ga0209492, IMG submission 187253) | Freshwater sediment microbial communities from Prairie Pothole Lake near Jamestown, North Dakota, USA - PPLs Lake P7 Core (1) Depth... | ecosystem: Environmental > Aquatic > Freshwater >... | reverse complement strand
TTCCATTTATACCAGATGTACCGCTAGAACCTGATATTCCGCTAGTGCCTGAGCTACCGCTAGAACCGCTAGTGCCATCAATACCTGATGTGCCGCTAGAACCTGATATTCCGCTAGTGCCTGAGCTACCGCTAGAACCGCTAGTACCATCAATACCTGATGTGCCGCTAGTTCCACTCGAACCTGATATTCCGCTAGTTCCTGAACTACCATTTATACCGCTTGTGCCACTAGTGCCACTCGAACCAGTTCCCGCACCAGATTGAGCTAAATTAGCATCTCTTTGTAAAACAACCGTGTAATTTAGATCTGTTGCACTTGAATTATTCGATATTAATATACTTAAATCATCAGTTGTTGTGAAAGAAACTGAACCTGTTATAACAGCTTGTGATGTGGTACTTGAAGTGGCGAAACCAGTTGCGGTTGCACCATTGATTAGCACTGCTATATCACAAAAACCAGCTTCTGTTTCAGTTGTTAGAGATGTAATAAAACCGTCCCAAGGTGTGTTATTTAAAAAAACGTATTCACGGTCAGCAGCAGTAGTAATTAAGCCTGAATATGGGTCAAATTGATAAACAGTTTCAACCAAGAAGCTTGTGCCTGATGTGCCTGATGTGCCGCTAGAGCCATTTGTGCCCGATGTGCCACTGGAACCTGATATTCCACTAGTTCCTGAACTACCATTTAGACCTGATGTACCGCTGGAACCTGATGTGCCACTAGTTCCACTAGAGCCGCTTGAGCCAGAGATTCCGCTAGTACCAGAGCTACCGCTACTGCCACTTATACCACTTGTGCCACTACTTCCATCTACACCTGATGTGCCTGATGTGCCGCTCGAACCACTAACACCAGTTCCACCGATGCGCTTCCATTCACCATCTTCATATATTGCAAGACCTGTTGAATAAACCTCTGGAGTTGAATAAGTAGAATAACCTATCATACCTTCGGTTGGTGTTATTTCAGTTAATGTGATGGTGTTTCTCAGTACTGGGTTTTGTGTGCCGAAGTTGAATGTGTTTGGTATGCTATATGTGCCGCCATTAGAACCAGCGATAGATACATTATCAGCGTCTATGTAGATATCACTACCGCCCATCACAACAGGGTTTTGAACTCCTTGTGCTACTATTATATTATCACCAAATAGTATTGGGTCTTTTGTATCACCTACTATAACTATATCTCTACCTACTACTACTCCTCCCGAATAGTTCTCGACAAAATTCAAATCATAGTTACCATCATCGACATATATCTTACCACCTCTGTTAATTCTACCTACACTATCTGTTTTACCAAAAAGTGGAAATCTTTTACGTTTGTAAATTGGGCGTATAGTTTCATTTCCAAAATATGTTAGGAATGTCATCTTAACGACTTGATCTTCAGTCGGGTTGTAATTATCTATTGATAATAATGTATAATAGCCAGCATTGTCAGCTATTTCAAAATAAAAAACATCATTAAAATTAAAATTTGTGAATATTTTTGTATTAATTCTAACATTTAACGTTAAAATATGTGATCTAGGTGTCGCATAGGTCTCAATTTCGTTCTCGTAATAGTTGTAATATAAACTATCTTCTCTGTCTAACTGATCTGAAACACTAGCGAACAATATAGGGTCATCATTAAATAGTGGGAATGAGCTATATGTAGCACTTGTACCACCATAAAATTTATATGTGGCAACAAGTGGTGGGTTAAATTCCGTGAAACCTTCATACACCGCATAGCGTAACACACCTTCTTTAGTTCCTTCTGTTACATTTGGAAGTGATACATTACTGAACTGATTTTGAAATATAGTTGGTACAGCGTTTAACTCAATTTTCTTCTCACCATTCAAAAAATCGATATCTAACTCTACTTTTACATCACCATATACTCTTCCAGAATACTCTTCGGAGAATTGTTTATTAAATAAATCGTCCCCTTTTGCATATGTAAATAACCACGATTGGTTACTTAAGTCAGTTAAAGTTGATAAATTAACAACATCAGATACGTCATATTGTAAATCACTTACAACTCTACCACTTTTATAAAAAGCGTCTCGTGGTTCTATTAAGAAATGTCTTATCTTTGTCTTATCTTGAGTGATATAAAGATTAAACATCTTAAACATATCACCTATGAAATCTTTTTGCTTAATATTTAAGAAATTAAATGCTGGGTTAATACCATACACTGAACTTTGTACAGATATATCTGCCTTAGATATGAAATATGAATTAGGCGAGTTATTGTACACACATGTTACAACGAACTCAATCTCATCATTAGGTAATAAATTTTGAGCTGAAAATATATTAGCATTATTCCACTGATAGTTGTACACCATATTATACAACCAATTAGTACCATCATAACCCTTTGGTGCTAATTTATTAGGTGCTATTTTGTCCGTAAATATTAGTGTGTTACCACGATATATGTTATATGTTACTTTTATACTATCTAATGGGTTAATTGTAGGTAGCTTTACCGTTTGGCCTAATCTATAAAAATTTATTGTACCAGTTGAAAGATACTTACCCTTTACTGGTACTTTGAATCGGTTAGTTGTGCTGTTATAGCTACCACCTACTATATCTGTTATTTGATTAGTTAGTTCTGGAACCACTGAATCGTTAGTTGTACCCAAAAGTTGATTATATAATGGGTCTCTGTTCCACTGTACATATGGTTCACCAACCGATGTAGTTAGAGCAGGTAGAATAAATAGTTTAGTGAAGTCTTCTGAGTTTAAAAAATCGGAGTTGTATGAATAACCATGTTTAATAAATATACTATCAAATATTTTTTTTGCATTATACATCATCTTCCAACGGTAAGCATCTATACCTGTTGTGAAATTTGAGGGAGTTAGTTGATTTACTTCGTCTTGAATTAGCGTGTATACATAATTTTCATTGCCATTCCACGCAGATTCCATGGTCGCTTGATTTAGTGTGTGTATATCTTGATCAAAATCAATATTATCGGTAGCATCTATATTACCTGTGATGTAATTTTCACCCATGTCATCGAATAGGTTCCCATTCTCACCGTAGTATACACATTTATAAACTTTGTTAGTTAAATCTATCTCTAATACCTGTAAATAACCAGAAGATAATAACACTCCACCCTCAGTGACAATACAATCGCTTTTTTTCTTAGGGTTAAAACCAGCTAATACATTTATATTGAAAATTTGAGTGAATATTTCATTGTTGTTAGCTGAAAATGGTACAGTTATGGACTTAGTATATGTACTGGCACGTTTTAAATCTTTCAAATCTTGTATTTTGAAATTTAAAAGCATGTCAATATCACCATCTAAGTAATATCTCTCTTCTTCTGACCAGTTTGGTATTATAATTATTTCAGCCATATGTGTATTTTGGTTTAATTAGATTGGAATATGTTATATTACTGCTTCGTAGATACTAGAATAATAATTTCCAATCTGTTACACCTATATTTCTTAAGCCCATAAGACCATATCGTGATGCATCTATGCTATGATTTAATAAATCAATGGGTGTATCTGTTATTTGATCTTTTACTTTCTTCCACTTATAGTTTCTGAATTCTTTAATCAAATTCTCTGAATCTCTTTTTAAAAATATCTTGCAATCTTTCATAGCCATTATACCCTGATTGATCGCCTTATTTGCGTTTTTAATTGTCCAATCACTTAACATATCAACGTATTCGGGTCGGTGATCACAAAATATTTGCTGGTCTTTAGGTACTATCTCAAATCTTTCTTTAATCTGTTGAGGTGTTAGATGTGTTTCATATAAAATTTCTTCTAAATAAAGCTCCCATCCAGTCACACCATCAACTAAAGTGGTTTTAACAATGGTCGTGGGGTCTTTATAGCCCCAGTCTGCCCCGAATGCTACCTTACCTATGTATTTACCATCAGAGTCAATTGGTGCAATATCATAGTATTGAAAACTATCAAAAATAAGTTCGGGACTTTCACCTATCTCTCCCATCCCCATTACCCTCCACCGCCATGGGTCATTTTCTTTGTAATACTCTATCTCTCTAACTAATTCATCTGGTAAAAATGGGTTGTCTAAATAATTAGATTTAATAACAATTGTCTCTCTTCTTTTGTATAAATCATATATGAAACTAAATAAATCGGATGGGTTGAAATCTATGAATATTGCCCTGCGTGTTCTCTGGTTTAATTCTGCAAAAATGTCATAATTTACTTCGTTGGCTTCGTTTATCCAGACTATATCATGTTGTCTTCCACGTAATTTTAAATCATCATCAGTGCTAAAGAATACTATTTCACTACCGTTTTCAAATTCATATGTCCATTCGGTTCTCTTATGCTTATTTATGTCATATAAATTGTGCTCTTTTAAGAAATTTATTAAATCTTTCATGACAGTTGCCCTAAGTGCAGGGAATGTCTTTCGAACTATTGAAACTTGTGTCTTTGGTTGTGATAAACATAAAACAACCAGTAGTTGAATGATGGAATATGTTTTACTGGAGCGTGTGCCGCCCTGATTAATTATAAATCTAAAACCATCATTAAATGCTTGTGCGTTCCTCTCTAATACATTTGTAGCTTGTAGCTTTAAATTCATATCTTCGATACTTTTTTTTGTTCTTATGCTTATTAGGGCGCGTTGCAGCCCATAACTCTTGCATAGTAACCTCTATCTTTTTCATTAATCACGTTTTTTAACTATTTCAATTGTGATATTATGTAAATTAATATCAGCATTCACGTCAACTTTCTGTACCGCGTAATTGCCCTGTATCTTATTCATCTCCTTCTTAAGATCATTCCACATGCGCCAGTCTTTTGCCGCTCTCGCTTCTTCTAACGCTTGTTCATACTGCGCAATAGCTTCATCTATCATCGCTGGGTTCAATAGATTGAAACGTTCTTTAATCTCTTCTCTCGCCCATTTGAGATATTCATATGCCTGTGATTTAGAATAACCCAAATCTTGTATGAAATTTATTATAGTCGTTACCGAACACATTTGATTAGTTCGCATGTATATGACCTTTGATATCAGGTCGTCTTTTGAATATTTACTTCGATCACTGTTGCTTTTTGATGACATATTTTCTTTTTTATTATTTTTTTGTAAGTAAATACATATATTACTTCCATTTTTCGCATCTAGTCTTGTTATTGAGTAAAAAAAGGGGTTATTTTTTCTTATTAAATTCCCGTTTAATCGCATCATTTCTACGACCTACTGCAATAATATGGGAAAATACAAGCTGATGGTTTAATGAAAGATATTGTTTCGCCTTAACTAAGTCATAATCATTAACTTGCATTATGATGTTAAACCAAACGCTTTCATTACTTTGCTTTTTAGGTTTTTTATCTTCTGATCTGTCTCCTTCACCCTCTCTATCTTTCGGTTCAGGTTCGTTAGCTGGTCGGAATAAAGACTTGTAGCTAGTTCTAACGCTTTGTGTGTAAAGAAAAAAAAAGATATAAGGTAGAAAACTCTACCACATGGTTGTGTATCAATGAATTGTGCTATTTCATCAAGTTTTTCTTCACTATATGTATCTGGTCTTAAATAAAATAAAGCAATGAGCTTATGTGCATCTTCCATGCTGGTGTATTTTTCACCATCTATCCACATTTCTAAACTCAAATTCTTGTAATTTATTAATTTATAAGTTTCACCGTTTATTTCAAACTCGTCCCAAATTTCTTTAACTGGCTCATCATCCAAAAATTCTATCTTCGTGAAATACTGCTGTAGCTGAGGTAATGTTAATTGACCTATCTGTTTCTCAGTGTATTGTGGGTTTAATATCTGTGCTTGCTTAACCCGATATCGTAATAAATTAATTTTATCAGAAACATCTAATTTATGCATCTCGGCTAACATTAATCGCCACTGCTTAAACGTTACCTCGCCCCAGTTTTCTGGTGAATAAAGTGTTATATTATTGTTCTTCATTTCTTTTTTCTCTTTATTTTAACTGGTTCCCCAATTATTTCTTGTGAAATCGTTGGCTCCCAATTATTTAGTGGCTTACCTATATTATCACCGTACTTAATGAAGTCCTGTAATCTACGGTAAATTTGATCCTGGCACGACCCACAGGCAAACTTTCCTGCCATTGAATTATCACCACTCGATTCTTGATATAACTGGTACATATAAATGGTGAATTGTGCAGACATTCCATATTTGGGGCCTAATCTTAGCTCAAAAAATCTTTCTACTTTTTCTTTATTCGATGGTAATGATTCCATCTCCTGTATTAATTTATGTTGTTCTTCCATTTTCATGTTTTTTCTAATTCTTTTTTTTATATCTATTATTATCGCTTTAGCTTCTCTATAATTGATGAGATGACCATCGACACCATCGCATACGTGAAAGTTGAATACAGGTCAGTTAAACCATATACAACGAGGTGATATAAATAACCTATATGAAAGCTTGTGCATACAGGACATGATAATAAGTCAATGAAGAACCTCTTTGTACCATTTAATTGTAAATAGTTTTCAGGTTTAAAATTTAAAATGTAATTTACTATTCTTCTTCCTATTACTTGCTCAGTAATTAATGTGGTGAACGCAAGTATTAATAAAATATCTATTATCATAACGCTTCTCTTATTTTTTCGAGCAAACTTTTCCTTTTTTGATACACCCAGCTCGGTGATGATTGTGTCAACTTTGCTATACTTCTTATAGATAGATTTTCATAAAAGATTAAATCAAATAATCGCTGCTCGAATAAATCTAAATTAATTTTTTTACTGTATAATATCTCGTATATTTGTACCCACTTTTCGTTGTTGTCGTTGTTGTGAAGGAAATCTATCATGGTTGGATCCTGTAGATCCATTTTCATATCATTTAGTTTCTCTTCATTATGCTCGATTACTTCGTAACCAGTGAATGTTTGTATTTTATGCTGGAATTTCTGGTAGTTTATAGATGACTTCGGTTTTTTTAAATTTACCATGAAATAGTATGTCGTCACTGGTGGGTTGGCTGGTATCTTGTCTTTGTTAATTAAATGTAAATAATATGCTGATATACCTTCACCATATCGGTCGGACAACACTCGTTTGGCAATTGTCTCGATCATTTTGTAATTTTCTTCTATCCACTCGTTCATTGTCTAGTTAGGTTGTGAAATTTTGAACATTAAAATTTTGTAATTCTTTGATATTTCATACAATTCTAACTCTATTGTCTTTGCTAGTATCTCTTCAAGTAACCACATGGTTGCCTCTGGCATTAGATGTATAGCGTATATCACTTCTACCTCAGCATGATTAATTACATTGTCCGTTAATCTCTTTGGTATGTTTTGATTAAGTAATTCCAGTGCTTCGAATAAATACTCGATTTCGTCTGTGTAATCTTTGTAATTCCTCAAAAATGACCACTTAAGTTTTTTGAATATTTCGTTAAATTCTTCCATACTATATTTATTAATATTTAAAATAGTGTTTTTTCCGAATCTATCTAAGCATTTTAAAGCCTTCTAACAGCCTCAAATTTAACTACCCTTATCTAGCTATGTTTTGATATGAGAAAGTGCCTGAGATGCCACAGAAATCGCTACACTAGCCTATAATAGATCACCTATGCTTCCGCCATCCTCTCCCATGACAAAATCAAGAGAAAATATAGTCTTTCTTTCATCTTTTTTTAAGCCTTTTTGTCCGTAAAGTATCTCAAGTCCCTTGGTGTGGCCTCTTTTAGAAATCTCAGTAAATAACTGGAATGGTGAAATATAATTAACCGAATCAAAGGTGTGCCAATTTGATAACAAAACAGCTAGTGCTTCCATCTTGCAATCGTATCTATCATCATCTCCCCCGTAATACTGGAATTTGCTGTTTACTCCCTCGTTTATTTTTAAAAGCATAGTGAGTAGCTCTGGTGTTTTTTTACCGAGTGCTTGGCTTATAACTGTTTGAACGTAAAGCTTTTTCTGATTAACATAGTGATTTTTCTTATTTGACATATCTATATTGGCCTTTTTAAAAAAAAAGTTTTATATATAGTTGGTGGGGTGTGAATTAATCACACCATTTGACATACATTCATAATTTTTTTTTTCGCCTAAGACCCTCACCACGGTGTTATTCACACCAACGTGGTGGGGGTTTTTTTATAGTGTGTCATTCACACCTGTGAAGCCCACAACAACGGAACTATCTAAATACTCTTGCTTGATAATAACATAATACATATCTTGTATCTTGACTTCGGAGGTGTTATTCACACCAGTGTTATTCACACCATCATCAAATTTAACTTTACAACTATATTTCAAATTTGATAGTGTGTACACATCTCCATCGATTGAAACTATCATCATATAATGCATAGTTAAATCTTTGAAGTTTTTATTTAAGTTAAGCCGATCTACATATATCATCGGGGTGTGATTAACACCTGCTAAAGTGTCATGTGGTTCAGCTAAACATAAGCTCTGTTCGTATTTTGGAATTGATACGCAATATTCAGTTATAGGTTCAACATTAATTGCTGTTGGAGTACATGATATTATGATGATACCTAATAAAAAGGTGATAGATTTCATATAAGATATTGGAAAAATATAGTTGGGTTGGTGGGGGTTTTTTATTTCTCCCCCTTTACTCTAAACCCTTCGTGTTTCAGTAGCACCATATAAATACATATAATCTTTATCATTATTGTATATTTGTTAATGTTTACTGTATTTTATATGTATAATTTAATTATTAAGGAATTAAGGGGATAAGAGGAAAAAACATCAAAAAACGCCATTACAAAAACACCAACGCAACTCCCCTTTTATTATGATGAAAATGAAAAAAGTGTTTTTAAAGGGAATTTGAATTTAAAGGGCGGGGAACACAGATCATCATCTTCATCAAAAATCTCCTTAAATTTAAAACACATATAAAAACACCACCACTTTTTATTTTTTAAGGGTAAATTTCTATTCATTTTTTTGGTATGCTACCGTTAAATATTACAGTAAAAACATCATGTTTAACATCATTCTAAATAAGCCTCACTATTTAGACTAAATAAGGGTCGTAATTTATACAACTTTTTTTCAAAAAACAGTAAACTCGTGGACTTTTTATAATATATATCATATCAATCAAAAAATAAATTATAAAAATTATGCAAATGTTAAAGATTAGTGATTCATTACACATCACATTAAAAAAACTCCAAAGAGATTTTCATCTCAAAAACCAAGGTAATTTATTATACAAATCACCATCTCTAGGTAAAATAATAGAAGATAGTTTAGTACAAACACAACCAGAAGCAGTAGAGTTTGGTAAAATCTACATAAAAAATACAGAGAAATAATAATAATGCAGTCAATCACATTAGTAAATAATATTCGTCAATTAGGTGATATAAGAAGAATTCCTTTAGACGAATTGATAAAAACATTTAACTCCGCTGATAAAGATTTTTTTGACAATTTAGATAAACTTAGTGGTTTTAAAAAATACAGTGAAGATAATTTATTAAAAGCAAAAAAATTAGTTACTAATAATAGTGAAGCTATTATGCGCAACAGCTATTTATTAGGCTATTTATTAAAAGATGTATATAACGATGGTAAGATAAATTATGATGCTTTATTACATATTGATAAAGAAAAAAAAACAATAAGTATTGATGATTTCGTACCATTAGTACACATATTAGACGAAACCTTATTAGGTAGAATATTTGACACATCAAATGAAATGAAAAAGGGTGTATATTCTTTAAAGAAAAGCATATCACCTGTTATGTATGTGGCACATTACCCACTAGACAGTTTTCACAAAGCAACAGCCGATGTTATAGGACATAGTGGTTTATTCCCCATAGATATAGATATTCCTATCGATGATCAGAATGATTTACTTGAAAAAGTAAATGAAAAAATACCAATTGCATTAACCTTATGCTCACCTAGTAAAACGCATCGAATTATTTTCAATGTCAAAATAGATGATAAAGCAGTGAGACATTATGCTCACTTAAAAGGTATAAAAAAAGTCACTACTGATTTACTACCAGCATTATATGACGATTATAATAAATTGTTTTTTATTAAAATACAAACAATATTATCAGAAATAGTTATTAAGAGTAATGGTATTGACAGAAATCTAGAATTAGACCTTTCATGTAAAAATATTTCTCGCGCATGGTATTTAGGTAAATATCTTGATCGTACCATTGAATATAAAGAAACAGATGTATTAGAATTAACTGATAAAGACATATTTAGCTTTAAATTACCGAGTTCATCATCATCACCATCAATAACAACACTAACTGATGAAAAATTACAAAACACATCGATTGTTAGTTTAACAGACGAAGAACTCAGAGATGCACAAAAAGAGATTTTAACTGTAATGGACGAAATTATCAAGATTGGCAAAGAAAACAATTACCAACCATTATGTGATGGAGTTCAGATGTATAAAAGAACTCGTGATTTACTTAATTCTATTTCAAATGTATTGACACCAAACCAATTAGCTTATGTATTTAAACATTTGTTATTGATATCACCAACTGACCAGAGAATAACAGATGATGAAGCTAAAAAAAGAACGGTAGAAAATTACATAGTACCTCTTTATAAAAAACAACAAAAGAACGATTTTATATTTTACAAACATGTTTACAAATTGAAAACAATGTTGTTAAATGAGTTAGGTTTAGCTAGAAAATTAGAACTTGTGTATTATGATGATAAAGATAAAATACAAATAAATACAGCCAATTTAGAAAAAGTTTTATTAGATATATTTTTCACTTTGAAAGATGATTCTGAGTTTATTTTATACACTAAAGACAACCACTTAGTAAAACAAATATGGAACGGCAACATAAAATCTGTAAACAAGCTAAACAAATTCTTACACATATTCTTAGATAATTATTTTAAAGAAGATTATTCTGGTGATGAATTATCAAATATAAAATTAGCAATCATAGACAAAATACAAACAAAAAATTTGATGTCCAAATTGAATTACAAGGAAATTGATATTCATGAAAGAAAACAAAACGACACACGAGAAAGTTCTTATTTATTTTTTACAAACAAAAAACTGAAAATAACAAAAGAGGAAATAACATCATTAGATTACACAAAAGCCGATTTCATTTTAGAAACACAATTAGCAAAAGATCTAAGAGGAAATCACATTATATGGAATGAAGATATCACATTAAAGAATTATAAATTTTTAAAAGCATTGAAAAAAATCACTGGCGATGAAAAAAATTATGATTATGCGAAGGCTATTATCGGCTATATGATACACACTTACAGAGCAGCGAATAAAAACAAGTGTGTCATCATTCTAGATGGAATAGAATCTATCGAAGTGGGTACTGGTAGTGGCAAATCTTTAATTAGTGTATTGTGTTCTTTTTTCAGACGTTCAAATGTCACGCAATCACCTAAAATTTCAACGTTTGGGTTAAGTGATTTAACTCTTGAACATCAGTTAATAGTACATGATGATATTCTTTGGAACCAATATGATCTTGAAGGAATATCAAAAGCTGTCACTGGTTTCAATTTAAAATATGAGAAAAAAGGTGTTGATTTTATGACAACAGATATTAAAACCACACCTAGATTAATGATGATTAGTAATCACACACCACCTATCAATCATGATAGTATTTTGACAAGATTATATTTTTTCCACACAACTGATTTTTTTCATAGAAAAAAAAACCCATTAGAAAATTGGTTACAACAAGAATTCAATTTAGAAAGACCATATACAATATTCTCTGATGATCAAGAAGAAGATTGGAGCCAACATGCATTGTTTGTTGCAAAATGTGTTCAGTTTTATTTAAACAACGGCATTGAGAAATACAACTCAACTGAAGGTTTCGAAACTAAAATTCAAAATGAATTAGCTGATGATCAAAAATATGAAATACTATTAGAGGTGATAAACGAAGAATTATTATTCACATCACCACAAACAAAAATAACACCAAAAAATTTCCTTTCATCTAAAAAGATTATCACTAAGTGGAACACTAAACTAAAACAAGAGGGGTTCAATAACAGTTATAGCAGGTTAAGTAAATTTCAGAGAGATTATATTAGAAAATCATTTGCTGATGAATATGATGTTGAATATTTAAGAAAAGATGAAACGCAACGTGTGTTTTGTTTAAATTCGGCAGGGTTATTTTTTAAAGAAAAAATAGTAGAAACATTAAAAGAAAAAACATCATTTTCAATATGAAGCAAACAAAAAAATCAATACTAGACATAAACAAAAAAATCAGAGACAAATACAATATAGGTGACACATTTTCTGAAGAGGACTTAACAACATTGAAAAACTTCCTCCTAAAATATAGGCCAGATAGAATAGGCATTATAGAAACAAAAGATATAATAGAAATGAAACTTGTAAGAGGTAGAAAAGGTGAAAGAACTGTTATGTCATATTCTCTAACTGATCAAGAGAATATTTCAACCAACACAATAGGAGAAAAATCTGAAAAAATCAAAGTAGTAGGTGCTTTCCGTGAAGCTATAGCACCTATTTCAATGGAATTTAGATTTAATTTCTTCAAAAACAACCCAGAGCCTGTTTGCCCACTAACTGGAATACCTCTAGTTAACAACAATACTCACATAGATCATTATGATTTGAAGTTTGTGGAATTAGTATCAAAATTCATGGAATTATTAAAACAAAAAAAAAATTTAGATTATTGCGATTTAGTAAAATATGTAGATAATGAATATAACATAACTAATGAAAAATTGAAACAGTTATTCATCAATTTTCATAATAAACACACACATTTAAGAGCAATACATAAAACAAAAAATTTAGAGCTACATTAAAAAAAAATAAAAAGTTATGCTAATACTAACTATATTTGCGATAAGAAAATGAACGCTAAAGAATATTACCAAAACATAGTCACAACCTACAAAGAGTTAGTGAAAAAGAACACCACAATGGACATACTCTCAGGCTCCGTGGAACCTTCTGTGCCTAAAAAAGCACAGTTACTAGACGAGGCTATACACGTTCAATGGAATTATGTTAATGGTCTAGAAGATATGTTTGAAATGTACCGTGCATCTGATCATGCTATTTTTAAATTCAAAGAAAAATATAGTTACAATAGGCCAATATCAAAAAAAAAATTAAAGAATTATGACAAGTAGAGAAATTAAACAACTAATGATTAACAAAATAGATGTTAATCTACTATTCGACCACACTTCACGCATTACACCACAAGGCGAGAACATGACAGATTACCTACATAAAACGCTCTGGATGCACGTTCCTCAGTGGTTGCTCGATGTAGTAGAGAATCAAAAAGATAAGCTGCCTAAGCTCGTTAAAATCGTTGACGACTTAACTGATTATTACGCAACTCTCTACGAAATAAGGGAATTAGACTTCAATGATAATTTCTATGACGATTTATAACGGTAGGTAACATACCAAGGTAGCATACCTGTCCAAATATTAACAGTAAAATACTATTTCGTTCAATATTTAACAAATAGCAAACTTAGTAAAAAAATGTAATATATACTATATGATCACACAGGAACAAAGAGAAGAGATGAGGCAAGTTTACAAACAAGTAAGAGCCAACATCAAAAAAAAGCAGCCATCAGAATATGATCTGATGCTACAAAAATTTAAAGATAATTCTAAAATGAAAACTTACAAAAATGAAGAAATCGAAAAACTAATTCCAGCCGTTAACGCTAGTATTTCTAAATATGGCATGGAAAGATACGAGTCACAGCAGCAATTTGACCAAGCAGTTATTTTATTTAAGCAAGTGAAAAAAGATATAAAAGCGCGTAACATGCCAATGCCATCCGATGATAACTGCAACAATCTGGTTGATTATGTTCGCAAATGCAAGAGGTACTTGAATGACTTCAACCCCGATTTATAACGGTAGAATACCAAGGTAGCATACCAAGACCACATTAAAAATAATCAGGTGTGAATAACACCATAATAAAAAAATGAAAGAAGAATGGAAAGTAATAACAGAATTCCCTAATTACGAAATCAGTAATTTAGGGCAAGTTCGCAACACCAAAAATAACAGAATATTAAAACTTTATTTAAGTAAGGACACGGGAAAATATAAAGCGAAGCTATTCAGAAATGATAAAACATATGCTACACGTCAAGTTCACAAACTCGTTGCGGTGTATTGGTTAGGTTGGAAGCCTAATAACAGTGAAATTATTAAACACCTTAGCAAAGATATATCTGATAACACCGTGAATAATTTGGAAATAGTTCATTGTAGCGGTTTAATATCTAAAATACGTAAAGCTAATGGAAAAAACACCAGCCAGTATATAGGTGTTTCTCTTCATCAGTGCTTTAACAAGGGCGTACCTTCAGTAGTAAGATGGTTGGCACACATTAGCATAGATGGCAAAGTTAGACATTTAGGTTGTTTTACAACAGAAGAAGACGCAGCTAGAGCATACCAAGAAGCAGCCCAAAAGAGATATGAATGAAGAATTAAAAAGAATAGATTTTTTAACAAGAAAGTTAATAGTCTTATCACAGACCAACAGAGAAGAATACGCTATAATCGAACACTTAATAAAAAGAAGTGATTTCGATAATGTAATTGATTTTCTAGAGTATAAATGTACATGTATTTTCCGATTAAAAGATATAGTAATATGATAACAAGACAAGACATAAAATATAGACGCAACAATTTAAGGGCGATAAGAAGACTGATAAAAAAGACAGCCGCTAATATCATATATGATGGTTTTAAAAAAGGTGACATGTTGTTACATGTGGAGCCAAATGGTAATTGGAACTTCATATTTGGTAAAGATGTGCAGTATAAATATCAATTTTCGGCCAAAACTCACAAAACAAGTGCTGATGTTTTAGAAACAATTAATCAAGATATTAGCTTTTGCAATATGTTTATTGAAAAAAGAATACACTTATGAAAGAAAAAGAAGCAGAACAAATATTAAAAGATGCTATTTACCGCGCTAAACTAATGCCACACATAGCACCTCAACCAGTACTTATTGAGTATCTTGTTGTTATAGGAAAAATAAACCACGAAGAAAGAGCACGTTTATACGCAACATCATATACAGATGATATATCAGTAGCTGATTTGAATTTTCGTAAGGAAATAAATGGTAGGGTATAGATTTAAATGTTATATCATAAAAGTGATAAAGGTTTATTATATTATGGAGATGTTCTAAATGAGATAACAGCAATTCCCACAGAATCGGTTGATTTAATAATCACATCACCACCATACAATTTAGGAAATAATCATCATACAGGTAATAAAAAAACTGGATGCTATGATGATTATATGCCAGAAGACGAGTACCAGCAATGGCAAATAGAAGTAATAAACGAATGTTATAGGGTACTTAAATCGGGTGGTAGTATGTTTTATAACCATAAAAATAGAATAAAGAATGGTGTACAGATTTCACCATATGAGTGGTTATTTAAAACAGATATGCTAATAAAACAAGAGATAGTATGGGTAAATAGATCACAGAATTTTGATAAAATAAGATTTTACCCATGGACTGAGCGTGTGTATTGGTTAACGAAAAGTCCTAAGACAAAGTTGTTCAATAATATTAACCACAGTGATGTATTTAATTGGACACCTGTAGGCACTAAAGGAGCGCATACAAGAGCTTTTCCTATTCAAATGCCACTAGATATCATCTCATGCTTCCCCGCAGCACAGAGCGTCCTAGACCCTTTTATGGGCAGTGGTACAGTAGCAAGAGCGGCTGAGATAAAAGGCATATATTGGGTAGGTATAGAACGAGATAAAAATTTTTGTGAAATAGTTACATTTGACTTATCTTTGTCCCATTAATATTGATGAAAATGAAAATTAAAGAAGAAATAATAATAGACGAGCAATCAGTTGGCATGTTTAAAACTGATAAAGAAAATGTACTATATTTTAAGGGACAAAGAGGCTGGGGTTCTCTACACATCATTCAAGAGGATCTCATAAAGCAAAACACCCCTAATTATGGTTATGGTTATGATTATTTAGAAAATATAAAATTTGTTTATGCTGACATTTATGATCTATTAGTTAATGGTGTTTTATGTGGAAATGTTCACAGCTATAGAGTTTCAAAAAGGTCAATTATTAAACTATAGACTGACATTAATACCTGTTTGTTCGAGCTATTCTGAAATCAAATTTGATAGAGTAGTCCTCCCACGCTGTGCTGTTTTGTACCGAATTAGTAACGATGCTAATAGGTATTTGCACACCATCTTTTAATAAAAATACCTCTTTACTGGTTAAAATTTCGCTTAACCAAGCAGATTGTTCAGAATTTAACAGATCAGATTCGACTGTATATGATTTAAAATCTTCTACCTTATAGGTGGTAATACCACGGCTAGTAGATGTATAACCATAGGTTAAATTTCTATCAAAATCGGAGCGTTTAGCATCTGTTTTATCGCTTGTAATATAGTTAAAGGTGTAGTAATCAACACCACCAACACGGTTAGCCCACATTAGTCTTATCGCATCTGGTCTTTTTCGACAGTCGATTTTATAAAGACGTTCTTCCAAATAATATGAAGGTTCATCTACACTTACAACTCGTACATAGTAATAACTAGCTGATGCACTAACAGTAAGATTAGTTGTACCAACAGGAATTGTTACAAGTCCTTGTAAAGTGCTATTAGTAGAAGATATAACACCGACATCAGAAATCACCCCAATACTTACGGTAGCTATATCTTTGTTATAATAAGTTAATGTGGCATATTCATTTTCACCGATGTATTGTATTAATGGTGCGTTTGTTAGCCACGAACTAGTAGCTGTGTCTAAAAATCTACCAGCATAATTATTAGATATATTATAATCTTCCCAATCGAAATTGGCTTTAATAGAAGTTTTACTCAATGTGCTGTAACTAGCTCCGAATGAATAGTTGTTAAGATTTTCTAGAGTTAAAAAACCTTGCTTACCGCTTAGGTTAGGGCTTGCGGCAACAGATATAGAAGCGGTTGGAGATGAACTAATTGTTAATGAATTAACCAAGCCATTACCAGCAGTAGCATAACCTATTACATAAGAACTCGCAGTGCCAAAATTAACACCAACTAAACCGATGCTATTAATAAGAGCTGGAGTGTCTATATCAAAAACAGTTGTGTTATTATAAACATATAAATTAGAAATACTACCCCCAGTTACAGTACCTATCACGGGAAAGCCTTTGAAATACTCTTGGGCTACTATATCATATACCATTGTGGCTTCACTTTGTGTAGGTGATGTTATAAATGGTGTAAAATCAAATGGTGTGTAGTCATCTATTACCGTTTTAATATTAAATTGGCTTATATTAGCGGGTGTGGTTGGTAATAACAATGTATTTAAAACATTATTAGATACATCAAAAACTTGGGTATGTATATAAAACTCAGGTGCATAATTTATATCACTACTGAACACCCAGTAGTTATCATTGCTACTTGAATGTGGAGTTGCTGGTTGATTTACTAATGTTATTGCCATGTTATACCCTTTATCTTTTACCTAATGCTTTAAACGCATTACTGAACTTTTTGAATGTTTCTTCTTCTAGGTTGGAACCAAACGCAGATTCGATTTCCTTTGCATATTCGGCCTCTAGACCTCTTATTGCTTCTTCTAAAAAAAATAGTCCCATCATATCAACACCACCTTCTGGTCTATACTTCCAGCGCGTTGCATATGCTACACTTTCTGGTAGTCCTTTCACTGCTGCCCAATCTTTAAGTGGTTGAATCGGGATCCAGTGTGCTTTGAAGCCGTAATTAATGAACGACCAGTAATTCTCAGCTAATAACTGTACAAAATATTCTCCTTTCCTAGCACCAATAGCATAATCAATTGAGTTAATTAAATCACCAGTGGCTCTTTTATTCTTAGTTTCTAATATTTTAACTATTTTAAAACTCAAATCTTCGCCAAGTTTTTCTAATAAGGCTATGAATTCACTTTGTTCCATTATAGTTCATCGATTTTGCTTGGCACAAAACAATTTCCATTTAATTCACTAGTTTGAACAGATATTTCAGTGAAGTAACCACTTACATTTTCACCAAATCGGCCATAAATAGGAATCAATACTGGGTTATTAATTAATTTATAATCATTACTTCCATAATTTAATTGGCGAATAATATCAATTAATATCGCCTCACAGTCATTCCAAACACTTATTTTATTCAATTCGTCCTGACGAACTAAATCATAAGCCCATAACCTAAATCTTCTATCATTAGTGCTAGTATTTCGGCCAGTATTAACTTGTGTGTTAATTGGTTGGCAAAACAACTGCACGTAATTTTGAGTACTTTCTTTTTGTGTCTCAATATCAAACTCAAAACCATAGCCAAAACTACCGATATCAGCATGATTTTCAGCTAGACTTTGTATAGTGTTTATTATTTTGATTAAACTCATGGTTTTTATTTCTTATCATTTAGTTTGTTTATAGCTGCTGTTAGGGTCATGATAGTCGTTTTAAGATCATCTAGCTTATCAGTCAAGTTATCGTACTTATTCATGTAATCATTCTTAACTACATCTAAGCGGTTTTCTATTATATTTGTTTTAATAATCACGTCTTTTATATCTTTTATACTCGATGATAGAAAGTAACCAATTATGCTCAATAATGCACCACCGATTACAAACAGTACATCTGTTAGGTCTTTAAATGTTATCATATGTTTATAGTTTTTTATAATTTATCATTTTTCTTATTAAATCATCATCACGATGTGATAAACCTGATTTAAAAGGTAGAAAGCCTCCGTAATCGAATGTAGCACCACCAACCTTATCTTGTAAAGGTTCAGATGAGTTATACTGGGGGAATTTTGAACTATAAACACATAGATAATCTACTAATTTATTAAGGTAAAAACCTGACATTTGATTTATTTCTGACCGCAACACTTCCATTTCCTTTCCAGATATGGTTTGTATCATCGCATCACCATTTTTAACTATTCCTGCATTACGTAGTTTTGTTTGTAAAAAAGGGAAAGCTAAGTATATGGTTTGATATGCCGCTACTGGTCTAATTATTTTTATCAGTTCCAGTTCATCTGCATTATAATCTACTAGTTCAATTGACTCCAATAATCTGTTATACAAGGCACGGCCAATACGAGGCAATACGATTGTCTCTTGAGCCACCTCGATAAAAGGTCTCAAATCTTCGTAGTCCATGTTTTTGGTTACTGGTGAATTGGCTTTTAACCAATTTTCGCTGAAAAAATAAGCCGCCATATATTAATTAATTATTTTTACTTTTACATCAAGTCCATGCGTTCTCATAACGTCTTCAACAGTTTCCTCCAACATTAAACGAGCAGGTTCTATAACGAATTTGTCGAATTGTGATGCGCTAAATTCTAGTTCCTCCGCATTTGTAGTTCCTAATTTACCACTTGTTTGTAACCCTACCAAAGCACCATTAGTAATTCTGTGTGCAAAAATTAACTCCTGCAAGATATGGTCTGCTAATGCTATTAACTGAGCATCGAAGTTAGGTACTTCCACTTTTTCGATGTCCCAGCTTTGGTCGCCATTTTTTGCTAATATCAAAGGGTTTTTATTATTTCTTGCTCCTTGATAATGGTTCATAAATTCGAGCATAAACGCTGCCTTTTCTTCAGTAGATTTGAATTGAAAAGGTAGTTTAAATATAAGACCTGGGTTCAAACCATTCTGAATATGTGATAAATTAAATAACCCCAATTCGGAATCTAGATTAATATAACTCAACCCACCGATATAATCTGGTAGTGAATAATATTCCAAATCTGGGTAATAATTCTTTTTATAAATCAGTTGGTTCAAATTTTGGTCATCTTCTGTATCGAAAATTGCTATCGGTGTGATGTTTTTTGTCTGCCAAGTAGTCCAATTACGGCTAAAATAGAAGGTATCAACCTCACCATTTTTGTTATACGCACCGCTTCTTATTTTAGATGTGTCTATATGTTTCATAATTTTAATAAACTCGAAATCATTAGACCAAATAACTTCTGTGGTATATGCGCCAAATAGTTGGTAGTCATATGCTGTACGTTTTAGCCAATCACGTAGTGGGTATTTTGAATTATAGAACAAATTCTGCACACGCATTTGTTGTGTACCATTTAAAGTATCGATATAGGCATCTATTTGAAGATCATTTATAGTTATATCACCCCCAGCCACCATTTTCGCTTTGTTTTCAATAAGTGTACGGTGTAATGCACTTGTTTTACTTAACTCAACCAAATATTGCGGATAAGCATTATTAGCACCGTAATTTATGAATTTATAATTTGCTGATTCTGTAAGCTTTGGTATTTCTACGCGGTTCATAGAGAGTCCTGCGATGAAATCATTTGGGTTTATATTTACATTATCTGGTTTTTTATCAAAAAGACCCATATTGTGTTTAATTTATTTTTTAAGGTGGTGTGATGAACTACATATAATGGAATTAAATAGAATTGTGTTCTTAAGGTGTTAAGGTGTTAAGGTGTTAATCACACCATCACACCATCACACCACATTACATCATAGATTGAGTAGAACCGATCGCTATTGGTTTCGGTTCTTTTTCTTCTTTATCATACCCATCCTTTTTAAGTCGATACTCTTTTTTCGTTTTAATACCATTAAGAAAATCTAGTTCATAATCGTGTAAGAAATAAACATATTTATTTTCATCTTTTTTAAGTTTTTTATCGAAATCAGCATCTATTTTTTTCATTTCATCTAGGTATTCGTCCAAGTATTCAAATAAGACAAAATCACGATTGGTAGTTATTACCTGTTTGTTATATAAACGGCCAGTGACCAAACCTAAATCGTCATTAATGATATAAAAATGATACGTTGCGCCTTTGCTTTTAAATTCGTTGCTCATACTATTATTATTTTTTTAATAAACACCCCAATATGCATTTATATTTGCGGCCATATCTGCTTGCTCTGTTTGAGTAAAGTTGGCATACACTATCAACTCTTGTAATTTGGCACGGAAACCTAGATTTGATGTACCTATCATGGAGTATGATGTACCTGATGTTGCTGTACCAGTACCGTTAACAGTAGCCTCTAATTCATCATTAAGATATAACACGTGGTGAGCAGTTCCTGTACCATCTCTATTCCATATTTGTTGTATTTGTTGTACATTATCAGATACCACTTGTGGTGAAGGGAAGACAGTATTAACACCAGGTTTCTGGAACCCATAACCAGGATCACCACCAGATGCACCTTGATAGATAGTTACCACACCAACTGGGTTTGTTGTAGAATTACTAACAGGAACCCAATTATAAAATACAATAGGGTTACTATTTATAGTTATAACCGCGTGTGTATTATAAGCTTGATTTGATGCTAATCTATTAGCGGTTGAAGTTGTTCGCATAAAACAATGATTGCCAACATTTGTGAAATCGACAACAGGTTTGCCATTAGAAGTTAATATAGCACCACTGGCATATATACGTGGTTGGTTTGCAGCGGTAGGTTGTGTATAGTCCCATGTGCCATTCTGACCATACCATGTTTCAACATAACCTGTTGTACCTGAACAGAATGTTTCAATTGCAGCGGTATCTAAATCATCACCATCAAAACCTATAACTAATAAAGTACTATCGCTGGCTCTTCTTACTCTAATACAATTTGTAGCAGTAGAGATAAGTTTTCTTAAACTTAAACCCACCGTAGATGCAGCAAAATCATCATAAAAATAAGATGGACATTTACCACCATCGGTCACAGTCCAGTTTTTAGTTGTAACTAAATAATCTCTACCCGCAACTGCTTCTGCTGAACAATAAATACTATTACCACCAGAAAAAACAACATCATCATTAGGCGATTTAGAGCTTGTACCCCAAGCAGCCAATAAAGAATCATAATTTGTTTCAGATAATGTAACTGCATTGAACATATTATCAGCAGCAACTAAACTACTGATTGTCCAACCGCCAATATTTTGGTCGAAACTTGTAGCACCTGAGAACATAGATGAAAATGTGCCAGCACTAGAGGTGTCCCATGCTGAAATGTCCTGATTAAAAACAGTATTTCCTGAGAACATACCATCGAAATATATCACATTACTTACGTCCCAGTCCAGTGGCGCGTTATATGGTGAATTTGCGAAAACTGTTTGCATAGTAGTAACTGAACTCGTGTCCCAAGCCGAAACCGAATATGTAAGAGAACTACCTGAGAACATACCATTCATATTATCTAGGGAAGTTATGTCCCAAGCCGATATGTCCTGATTAAAGTCGCTGGCCGCAAACATTGAACGTGTATTTAAAACTCCACTAACGTTCCATGAATTAAGATTAGCTACAGTTACAACTGCGGTGCTGTCAAATACCTCACTTATATCGGTAGCTATATTAATCGGCACATCTATTGGAGATAATGATGAGGTTAAACCAGTGGCTCCTCGAAACATATCTTGAACCACCCACACAGAACCCCACTCCAATACATCACGTATTTTACTTATATCGCCAGCTCCATCGAAAGCAAACCCATTTATTAAACCACGAATTGAAACAGTATACGTCCCAGCAACCACATATGTGTGTGTGGTTTCCGCTTGATTATAAGCAGTTATATAGTCAATACCGCTATTATCACCCCAATCTACTATGAAATCATAGGAACCACTTGCTTGTAAAGGCAAAGTGATCTGCTCATTTGAGGCAGTTGTCACCCAACTTGTTCGATATCTTATCGGCTGTTCGGCTATGAAAATTAAATAACTCATATATTATACGTTTTTTTTACTATGCGTTATTGTGAGATACCGCTATCCAATCATATGTACCCCCAGCAAACGGGTCAATAACAAAACTACCAACCGCTTTACTAACTATCGCTGGTGTAGAACTTTCTAATTGGTATGGTGTAAATACAACCGCGTAGTTGGTATTTGGGAATGGTGTACCAAAATTCACAGTGTAATCTGCTACGCCTGGTGTAGTAAATGTTCCAGATTTTAATATGTATGATATACTAGTGCCGCTAGTACCACTCGTACCGCTTGAACCAAAACCAGATGTACCACTCGTACCGCTCGAACCTGATATTCCGCTACTTCCACTAGTACCAGATCTGCCTAAATTGGCATCTCTTTGTAATACTATGGTATAATTTAAATCAGTAGCACTACTATTATTTGTAAGATTAACAGATATATCATCGGTTGATACAAAAGAAACTGAACCAGTTATAACAGCCTGTGAAGTAGTGCTTGCAGTAGCAAAACCAGATGCGGTTGCACCATTTATCATCACTGCTATATTACAAGAACCAGCTACCGTTTGAGTTGTTAAAGATGTAATGAAACCACTCCATGGAGCGTTATTCATTATAACATATTCACCATTGTCAGGTGTAATAATAAGGCCAGTATATGGGTCAAATTGATAAACAGTCTCAGCAAGAAAACTTGTGCCACTAGTTCCACTTGAGCCACTTGTTCCATTTATACCCGAAGTTCCAGAAGTTCCAGAAGTTCCAGATGCACCTAAATCATACTCAACCGCAATACCACTAGCATTAAAACCAGCTAATTTGTTAGCACTACCAATGTGGTTAGAATTTAACCATGTTAAGTTACTAAGAGATGCGTGGTCGGTGCTGCTTACACCAGTTAGCGATACAGATGATAATCTATTTCCTGTTATGTATGAAACACCTGCTATGATTAATTTACCAGTATTTGCATATGTGTTTTTAGTTTCATATGTGATTCTAGCATATAATGTAAATTCTGGTGATAATGTTGATAATTCACCTAAAGCAACTGAATTAACATCTTCCGCTTGAGCCGATACTAATGATGTAAAGGTTCTTTGTGGTTGAAGCATAATCATTCTATACTTTTGTGATTGTGAATCACTTGCACAAGGCATTATAATTTGATATACGTTATACCACCTAGCACTTATACCATCAGCGATAGTTCCTGCGTTTACATCATTCACCTTAAGGTAACTTCCAGTTGATAAAAATGGGAATGCGTTTGTAGTGCTAAATACACTCGATGAGGTTGCACCTATGTACATTGTTGTATATGTCCCCTGCGTCCATTCAGGTATAACAGTAGATACATCTTCATCTTTCACCAAAGCTGGGTTAAATGATGGTGTTGTTGCAACATCAGTATCTGTGTTTAATGCATATGTGCCTTCTTTTAAAGAGCCACCATTTACTCTATATGTACCTATTTGAGAGTGAAATTCTTCATGACTCTCAAAGTCCATTACGCCATGTGTTTCTTTAATACAAAAAGTATCACCAGCTACACCATCGTATGCAACATAAGCCACCATTATATCTTCAAATAACCAAGGTGTGTTTAATACCCAATCGAAATTTACGCCATCAGATGACGAATAGAACCATGCTCCAACTGTATCTGCGTGTGCGGCAGATGTTAAAGGACTAACTAATGTAGTTTTTCTACCTCTAAATTGATATGTTAAATCGCCTGTTAGTGTTACAGTTCTGTTTGTTACATTATAAGAAACATCTATATTATCACCATCTAACCAACCAGTAAAAGCTGAGGCATCTTCAAGTGTTTCGAAAGGTACATATAAGGCCGCATCAGGCGAAGTTCCAGATGTGCCACTAGTTCCACTTGAGCCATTTATTCCGCTAGTACCGCTGGTTCCACTTGAACCATTTATTCCTGATGTTCCTGATGTACCGCTTGAGCCATCGTTACCATTTATACCCGATGTGCCTGATGTACCACTTGAGCCATCGTTACCATTTATTCCTGATGTGCCTGATGTACCACTTGAACCATCAGAACCAATACCGCTAGTACCGCTAGTTCCACTTGAGCCATCAGAACCAATACCACTTGTACCACTAGTTCCAGATGAACCATCGTTACCATTTATTCCAGATGTACCAGATGTGCCACTTGAACCATCAGAACCAATACCGCTAGTACCGCTAGTTCCACTTGAGCCATCAGAACCAATACCACTTGTACCGCTAGTTCCAGATGAGCCATTTATACCACTTGTACCACTAGTTCCAGATGAGCCATTTATACCACTTGTTCCGCTTGAACCGTTTAGGCCAGATGTACCGCTAGTGCCACTCGAACCATTTGTTCCAATACCTGATGTACCCGATGTACCTGAAGAACCAATACCGCTTGTTCCGCTTGTTCCAGATGAACCATCTATACCACTTTTACCGCTAGTACCACTAGTTCCAGATGAGCCATTTATACCACTTGTTCCGCTAGTTCCAGATGAACCATCTATACCACTTGTGCCACTTGTGCCTGATGTGCCGCTAGAGCCATCAATACCAGGCATCACCAATTCAAGTTGTTCAATTGTTAATTTATACGTTTCAGTTCCTTGTGAGAATGGTATGATAGCGATATCTTTTTGCACATTCTGTGCATCAATTGGGTTAAGTTCGCTTATTTTTTTATTAGCCATATTATCTGGTTTTTTTTTTAGGTGTGTTAGTAAATTAAGTTATCTGTTGTTTCAGTCATTATAATCTCACCATCTTCGGTTAAGATATAACCCGATTCTCTAACAAAAAATTCGGGATCGAATATGGCAACAGTATTATCATCATCTATATCGAAATTATAAAGCGCGGTATATTCATCGAAAATATATTGGGAATCTTCATCATTTATATCAAAAAAAAAATTCGAGTATTCCCCGTTTTTAAATATCATCTTGCCTTCATCGAGAATAACATCGGATGGAGTTAAAATATCACTATTCGCAACTTCATAAACTGTGTAATTATAAACACCACCATAATCTAATAATATGCGTGGGGTACTCGCGGTTGGGTTTAGACCTTCAAACGTTCCTGTTATTTCATATATGGAAAATTTGTTATATCTGTCTGTTGGTGATATGTCTTCTGCCGTAAACAACGTAGATATATTACTCTGTACTGAGGTAAATTCAAATAGGAATGATGGTGTTGCACCAATAGTCATATCGTTAAGCCTAAGTGTGATATTCGATACTGTTCCTGCGTTAATTATAATCATATAAATATTGGAAAAGGTTTATTTTGTGTTTTAGGTGTGAATAACATAAACACCTCCAAAAAAAAAGCACTAGAGTATATCTAGTGCTTTTTACCGACTGTATGGTGTTCCACCTACAAGCCGTAATTTAACGTTCCTAAGTAAAATGTTTAAACAGGTATAGCTGCAAGGTTAATAACCTCTGATGCGAAATCACCTTCTCTAGCAGTAATAGTTAGAGTGTAAATATTATCATCTGCGCGGTCTGCGCCCGTTACCTGTTCGATATTTGTTACTCTAGCACCAAGCTGTTTGCCTGATAACCAGTATTGTCCATTAGCGTCTTTATAAATGACTACTAATTTCTTACCTCTCAATAAGTTGAACGCTGTGTTTTTTGATGTTGAAAGTTGTTGGAATACTAATGTACCAACTTGGTCAACTATATCTGCGTTTAATGTAGGTGTGTTTGTTTGTGCCATGCTACTAGTGTCTTCACGAAATTTAAATTCATAAAAAACACTCGATGTACCGCTCATAGTGATAGTTTCAATCACATTAGAAGCAGCACCAGTCATGCCATAACTAACTACTTGGTCATAATCAGCGATGAAAGCTGTAGCTATGCCCCCAAGGTTCCAACCACAAAAAGGATCTAGCCCTCTATCTAAGTCTGTGCAAAATGCCATATCTTTTTTTTAATTTATTTTTATTATATTGGTGTTATTCACACCCTTTAGTACCAGATGATAACCCAGATATATTACACTGGGTTATCAGCTAAATACTTATTTTTTTTAAGCGTATAAAACAACCTCAGCACCTACACCATAAGATGGAGCATACTTAAATTGCATAGCCAAACGAGCTTTAGGCTCTGCTGTGCTATTGGTCATGTCTACAACGAGTAAACGCTGTTCATCGGACCCTAAGTCATTGATATTCCAAAGGTTAGATAGGTTAGTTGCAAACATTTGTTTAGCAGTAAGACCAGGTGTAGCTTTCAATACATAACCGTTATATGCCAACTCAGGTTTTTCGCCAGCCTTGAAGTAAGGTATAGTTAAAGCACCGATTGCCTGACGGAAAGAAAATTCGATTGCGCGAGACACATAAATTCTAAAGTCAGCTTTTTCTCTAACAGCAGCAGGTGTAGCAACTAATACTTTGTCTATCTCAGCAAGTACGTTTGCAGCAGTAATAGATACAGTTGCAGCGGTAACATCTATAACAGTAGAATCAAGTAAAGCTTGTCCTACTAGACCACCAGCACAACTAGCAGTTGACCCGTTCCATGTTTGTGTTTCGATATCTACCAATACTTGCTCTTTTACATAGTCGATAAGGAAATCAGTCATTTCTTGAGGAGCGTACTCACCATTTAATTGACCAGCATTCATTCTTTCCGATAAGAAAGTAGGCTCAATATCTTTTTTGCATATCTCAAGGTTAACGTATGTTGGACATACCTCAACGTTCTTACGAGATAATGTTACTGAACCAGTAGCACCGAAGTCGCAATACTCGCCAGTTTTAGTTATATCAGCTAAAGAAATTTGTGGTACATTCACAGTGTTTTTCACACTTGATAAGTTTTTCCACTCGTTTCTGCTTGAAAATTCGCTGTCTAAAAGAGCAGCATAAAATTCGAATGCGCTTTTACCTTCGAAAGTTGTGTTGTTAATAAATGAACTCATTGTTTAATTATTTATTTTTATTTTTATTTTTGTGGTATTGCTACCTAATTCAATAAAGGTGAATTAGAACTTTTTATTTAATTTTGTGATAGTATCATAGTCAAATTTATGAGCTGCTGATAGTTTCACATCTTTTTTTGTATCTATCACTTTAACAGATTTCATCTCATTTTCTAGAATGGCCTTTTCCATTTTAGTTTCAATTATATCTACTTTTGATTGATTCAAATTTAGAGTTGCTTTTAATTCATCTAATGATGTCATAATTGCTTCTAATATAGGTTGGAAATATGCTACCATTTCTTCCACTGTCGCTGGAGCCGCTGCTGGGGCTTCTTCTGGAGCTTCAGTTGCTTCACCTTCTGCTGCTTCGGTGTTATTCACACCTTCTTCAACAGGTGCTTCCTCTGCTGGAGCGGCCATTTCTTTGATTTCAGCTACCACTGATGCTTCATCAACTACGAAAACGTTACCATCTTCTAATTCATATTCACCAGCGTCAACCTTAACTTTCTCTTCTCCATTCATAAAATATACCTCAGCACCAACTGCAAATGCATCAGCGTCTGTGTACATAGTTGAACCGTCTTTTAAAATAGTGTTAACCATTAGTTTTATTATATTATTTTTTATATCTGTTGCTTTTAAGGCAACTATTTCAACACTGGTGTCGCCACCTTCTTGTAGTGTTTTCTTTTTGAAATATGAAGTTTCCCACTCTTCATCACCAACATATGCTGTGAACATACCTTGATTTTCCCACGCTAATTTTGCATCTAAGCATAATTGACATGGAATTGGTTCACCGTTTACACCGATTTTAGCAGAACCTAATTTAAATTCGTTTTTTGTAAGGTTGCATCTGCAATTATAATGAACAAGACCGATTTTAGCTAATTCTACGCTTTTGTGATCATCGCCACAAGTACATTCTGCTTGTTTAACCAATTTAGATGTACGTTTAAATTTAAATAAGCCCTCAATTGAAAAACCTTTATACTTACCTGACTTAATACCCTCCCAAATTTCCATATCGTCTATTTTCATGGAAACCATCCAGGTTCCACGTGGAACTTCGAAACCTAATTCGATACTTTTATCATTTTCCCCCACTAACCAAGATTCATACATATACACATTTGATACGTCAATCTTGTGGTCTTTATTTATAGCATATTGGTCTTTCAATTTGAAGAACTTTTGTACTATTTTCTCAATCTGCGAAGCCGAGTACTTTATATAATATGGTTCGCCATCATCGTCTTTACGAACGATAGGCAAATCTGGAATAAGAGCAGGGCCTGTAATTATGAATTTTTCGTCATCAGTCATAGTGACTTGATAAACCTCATCTATATCGCTATTTAGATATAGAAAATTTTCCAAAATTGCGGGTCTACGAACTAGAGATATCTTATCAACGCCTAATTCATCTAGGTCATCTACATATACATCATATGTGATTATTTCTTTCATATTCTATTTATATGGGAACAACCCCATTATTTTTACAGTGGTGTGATTAACACCTTGGTGTGATTAACACCTTGGTGTGATTAACACCTTGGTGTGATTAACACCTTGGTGTAATTAACACTCTTACAGTCGGTTCTTGTTTTCAATCACTTCAACCCTATTTTGGACTCTTGTGATATCTGATTCAACAACATATACTCGCTGAGGTTGATTTTGAGATGAACCTAGACCCGTAGGTGTTATAACACTACTCGCTTGTTGATTAGCAAATGGGTTAGAAACCGATGATTGAATACCACCACCACCAGCAGCCGCACCACCACCACCAGCAGCACTACCGCTACCACCGAATTGTGTAGATTTTATTTTAGCAACATTAGCTAAACCAGCAGCTAATGCTAAACCAGCAGCTATAAATGGCTGTGCTGGAAATAGTATAGTACCTGGGTTATTAGCAGCACTAGTAAATATTGCCTGTACACCCTGATATGTTTGTATTAATGCTTGAGCTATTTGAAGTTTCTTATTATTCTCGAATGCTTTTTTGGCCGACTTCTCATCATTCTTAGCAAAAGCCTCGTTGAAATTTGCTAATGTATTTAAAGCACTTAATGCAGCGTTAGTAGAGAATTCATTTAATGCTTGTTTTCTATCCGCTTCATCCTGTGCTATTTTAATTTTAGCATCAGATAATTCCTTAGCATTTTCTAGTTCCTTAATGTCATATTCCTCTTGGGTAATTAACTTAGCATCTAATTGTGCTCTAAATACTTCTAATTCAGCAGCACCTCTCGATTCTATTTCAGATAATGTAGCATCACCTGTTCTTAAATCATCTATCTTGGCCTGTTGATCTAATAATGTAAGACGAGCATCAAATTGTTTAGTTAATAAATCTAACTCTTTAGCAGCTAGTTCATCTGATTTATCTTTAGCATCAGCCGCTTGTTTATCTAAAATTGCTTGGCGTTCAAGTGCTTGTGCTTGCAATAATGATGTTACATCTGCGTTTACTTTTTTAGCAGCTTCAATTTCTGCTGCCGCCTTTTGATCATATGTTGCTAATTCTTTTGCATTTGTGTCTTGAATGAGTCTCAGACGTGTTTCTGCGTTAATAGCGTCTACTTGAGCTTGCTTTTGTGCTGCTTCTTCTGATTTTTTTAGTCTGTCGGCAGCAGCTTTATCATTTATCTTATCTAAATCGTCTTTTTCTTTTTGAGCAGCCGTTTTTTTACGATTACTTTCTTGTGCCTCTAATACCGCTAGTTCATTATATAAATCTTTTTGTTGTTTTAACTCTTCTTCATTTAATGTTTCACCTGTTTTAAGTTTTTCTTCTAATAATTTGATATTATTTTTTATAAGATCAGCTTTTTTACCATATATCTCAGCTTCTTTACCACCTTGAGCCTCTAATAATTTAATATCACGCTCTAATTGTTCATTTAACCCCTTTGTACTCACGGTTAAAGATTCCAAAGCTCTACCAGCTTCTGATGTTATACCTACAAAATCGGTCACAGCATCTACTATGTTACCAAATATCTCACCTACTAGTGAGAGACCTGGTATGAATTTCAATACAACCTCTTTAATCTTATCAAAATTCGCAATTAATAAACCAACAGCAACAACAGCAGCTCCAATACCAGTGGAAATAAGTGCTATTCTAAAGGCTTTTAAACCACCATTAACAGTTAAGAATGATGAATTTAATATTTTATTTGCAACAGCGTGTAATTTTGCACCAACTACACTATCTTTGTTCAATGTGTTGGCTACTTGTTGAACACCATTTAATACCGCCATAGATGACTGAACTTGTAATAAGGTTTTGTTCAAATCTTCATTTTCAGCACCCAATAAACCCACTGCACCTTGTACCGCAGCGAATGCACCCGCTACACCCTGAACTGAACCTACTACGGTGTCTAATTTTTGCGTATCTGATGAAAAAGCGTTAATTCTTTGGTTAGTATCACCTATTTGATCTTTTAACGCTCCAGCAGCAGCAGCATATTTTTCGAATGCCGCTGGGTCAGTTGCCTTTTGTGCGGCTATTTGTAATTCTTTGTACTGTTTTTTTAACGTATCTGTAGAACTTATAATAGAGTTGATATCTTCATCAACTTGCTGTAAGTCTGTGTTTACGTTCAAATTAAAAACTATTTCTTTAGCCATTGCTTATTTTATTTTTTTTTTTGGTGTTATTAATTAAATTGGTGGTTCACATTCGTCATCGTTAATGAGTAATATTTCACTATCGGTGAACCAGTTATATCTACACTTCTTATCTCACAATATAAGTAATCATTGGTGTCCACCTGTTTATACACCTCACCATTAGCACTAGATGTGTGTTGTAATGAATTTGTTGGAATAAAAGCATCATTGTATATAATACTTGCAGTTGCACCATCAAAATGCATTAATCTAAGCTCTACTAAGTTATTTGCAGTATCTTCAACATTTACATTATAGGTGTATTTTACCCATGATGCAGTAGCACCACTCCATCTGAAGCTATCATTATTAGCACCGATGTTATTTTCTGGTACACAATTATTTAGGGTCGAATTATCAATCGGAAATGTATTATTTGGCATATCTAAAACCTGCATAGATGTAGATAATGTGAAATTAGTGTCCATTAATACTGATGGTTCTTGGCTTATTGTGATACCTATACCACTGGTTCCTGAGCTGCCACTAGTACCATCAATACCTGATGTGCCGCTAGAACCTGATATTCCGCTAGTGCCTGAGCTACCGCTAGAACCGCTAGTGCCATCAATACCTGATGTGCCGCTAGAACCTGATATTCCGCTAGTGCCTGAGCTACCGCTAGAACCGCTAGTGCCATCAATACCTGATGTGCC
>Ga0209492_1000073_pt1 | contig 32476 bp, 26 predicted proteins | sample PPLLak12cMay2015_FD_187253 | JGI IMG/M metagenome (GOLD analysis project Ga0209492, IMG submission 187253) | Freshwater sediment microbial communities from Prairie Pothole Lake near Jamestown, North Dakota, USA - PPLs Lake P7 Core (1) Depth... | ecosystem: Environmental > Aquatic > Freshwater >... | reverse complement strand
CATTCAATGTGTTCAGTTGGATGATCCTGAAAGTGTAGCAGACCGTAGCCATGCACAAGTGCCTCGCTGGATTTTATTATCCCTCAGGAACAGGTAGTTGTTTAAGAATGACTCTGATTCTCCAAACAAGAATACCCGTGATCAGGTCTTTCCCGTATCCTTATGAGTTGAATGCCCCGCCAGGCACTTATCGGTTTTATAACCACGAGAACACAAAAAATCCACTTCCCCTTTTGTATTCCCGTGCTATCGATTGACTTCCCATTGTCTGCTGTGTATCTGCGCATAATCCGACCTGTTTCCCGTGGAGAACACATCAATAATAAAAGTATATGGTATGTCATGTTAATACCAAAGAGAAGGCAGAAAAACCATGATTGTTAATAGGAACGATATAAAGTGATACTCAAATGACCAGAACACTGTCGGATATTATTGAGGAGTTCGAAACCCTGATTGACGATGACCTCATTCACGAAAAAGACATGATGGCATTAGTTGTCGGATTTGAAACCGAAACAAAGTTTATTTTCAACAACGAACCCGATAAATTAGCGAAATTACAAACCATGACTGATGCCGGCGGGAATCCTATTGGCTATATGAGGATAGAACGAAGCGGGAAGGAAATGTCGATTGAAACCAAACCCTTGATCGAATATGCGGAAGAGGAACAGATTAAAAAATATCTTGAAGATCTGTGTCAGACAGCGGGGAAACGAATTGCATTTGGCGGTGAAGGCGCATAAAGTGAGTAATAGAAAGGCAGAAAAACCGATGCAATTCTCCTTTTGAGGAACACCCGATCTCTTCTCAGTTTTAATAATTGAGCCGGTCGCCGTTCGTAAAAGATGAAGAATCCTGTAGGCCCTTCATCATACCGGTGGTGGATTTACCTGAATCGCCACGCCATCAAACTCAGCAATTATCCGTTCACCTTCATAAATCATAATCCGGAACGTGGAATACCTGCCATTATCAGCCACACGGTTGGCGATCGCTACAAGGGAGCCGGATGCAGGCGAGATATACTGAATATGTACGGAGACGGCAACACGGTCAATTCCCGCGCAGTTTGCCGCGATACCGAATGCCTGGTCGGCAAGGGCACATATCGCACCTCCATGGGCTACGTCATTTGGATTTTTCTTGCCGCAGCAGTCCATGACAACCCGGGCATACCCGTCTTTGGCATGGGTAATCTTCATACCGAGGAGTTGAGCAAATTCGCTGTGGTTGAATGCGGTGATCCTCCTGGCAATGACCTGTTCTGCGGGATCCGCAGGATGAACTTCTGGCATAAGTACTCCAAAATGAAAAAAATCAGGTTTCCCTGGAATTACTTATATTTTTTCTGCGTATAGGAGTATTTCTCTGTCTGACCTCCATGGGAGACAATATAGATCCATTCGTAGAGCGACTGCATTGTCCCGAACTGCTTGTAGCGGCGCATCGAGAACCCGACTTTAAGCCTGTTATCAAAAACAACCTTCCCCTGGTCCTTCATGCGCAACGCAATTTCAAGATCGTCACCGGCATCGATACAGCGGTACATCCCGGCTTTGACGAAGGCATCTTTCCGGAATGCCGTGTTGCATCCCAGCGTATAGTAAAATGTTCGGCTGTAGTATCCTATTCGGGAGAATGTGTTGGCAAGCATGAGGGAGAATCTGTTGCCGATTCCTTCTTCAATGGGGTAAACCGGCCCATACACCTGGGCAAGATGACTGTCAAGGAAATCCTCCTGGATGATCCGGATCCAGTCCGGGGGAAGGATACAGTCGGCATCGGTTGTTGCGACAATCTCTCCTTTTGATGCCATAATCCCGTCATTTCTCGCTCCTCCCACTTTCTTGCTTGTCTGGGTAAAGACGTTGTCAGCATATTTCTTGGCAATAGCGCACGTCGCATCTTTTGAACCGCCATCCACCACAATAATCTCGTATTCAGAACGGGGGACTGTCTGGTGAGTGAGGGATACAAGACACTGAGCGATATTTTCTTCTTCATTAAAGGTCGGGATAATGACCGATATCATGGGGGTAAAAACTCCTGTACAGTGTTATAAGTTGGCGGATAAAAGCATGACGTGCATCAGATCGGGTGCATTTTCATGGATGCGAGGCAACAAAATCCATGACGCTCCGGATGCAGCCATCCATGTTCAGGTACTCGAACTGGGCAAATCTTCCTACCAGAGGAATGCCGGCACCTTCGCAGTACTCTTTTACCGTTGCGATATTTTTCAGGTAGTTAAGATCGTAGACCACATAGGCAAAAGGCTGACGCTCAACAGAAGAACTGATAATCTGGTCATTTGTGAAGATCTGCATCTCCATAAGCATGTCCGTTACTTCACGAATAAGTTCGTCGTCTGACATTGCAGCGACTTCATCGTCCGGCTGGTGAGTGATCTCGGCAAGGACGGCACTGCATCCGGGCGGGGCAACCCGGCGGCTGTAATGCGAAGGAAATGAGATCCGGTTCGCCATCCCTGCGGCAGGATCCGGCACGTAGACCCAGGAAAAATCCGGCACGGCGCCGTGTATCCCGATATTGACACAGACAAGTGAATTATACTTTAATGCGGCTGCCGCATCTATCACCTCACGGGGGACATTCCCGAGACATGGCAGCAGGTGCTGGAGCGGCATCGTGCAGATGCACCGGTCAGCCCCGATTACGTCTTCTCCGTTACTGATCTTCCAGCCCGAACTGGATCTCTTTATTGAGGTCACCCTGAATCCGGTCCTGATGTGTTTTTTTATGGGATCTGCGATCGCATGGATAAGGGCTTCGATTCCCCCTTCGAGGGGATAGGAAAAGACCGACTGATGGGTATAGCCCTCTGTGCTGATACCGATGGCGGATTTGATAATATCCTCGACAGGAGGGCGGGGGATCCGTCCGTCTACCCAGTGGAGGGACATGTGGTCGGTCGGGTACTTCCAGATCTTCTCGTTATAGGGGACCATGTAGCATTCAGCAATCCCTTTACCGAAGATGTAATAGATCCATTCCCGGAAGTTTTCCGGTGGTGTTATCTCTCCTTTCTCCACGGCGATCAGGTTTTGTACAAACCCGTTGATGCACGCGAACCTGTCGTCCGGCGGCAGATCGGACAGCCCGTTCTCGAAAGGATACTTGACGAACAGGTCTTTATAAAAAATCTTCGTGGTGCGGTTATTCCGCTGCTCATTATCCGAAATCATCCGGCGCATGAAGGCAAGGACCTCTGCGTCACGGGAAAATATGATGTGCGAACCGCCGGTATCAAAGGTAAATCCCCGGTCTGTTTTTGAACGGCAGAGACCACCAATCTCCGGCTCCGCTTCAAGGATTACCACCTCGTTGCCTTTTTCATGGAGGAGCCGCGCTAGCGTGAGCCCGGAGAGCCCTCCCCCGAGTATTGCAGTTTTCACTGCTCAGTACTTTTGCATGCAGGACTTAAATTACTGGTCATGGATCCGGATTTTGAAACGGACCGGTCCTCCAGGGAGATCTGATGTCCGATATAATACCGGAACGTGAAAAAGCTGGTTAAGGGAAGGAATAATCTCAGGCCACTCAAAACATTGCGTTCACTTTTGCCTTTCCTTTAAAGTATGTCAGAAAATGAATCCAAGAGAGAATTGCTACTATTCACAGGAAAATGTCAGTGAAATTGATGAAAGAAAATAGAGAAAAATTATTTCTGCCGAATATACCAGCCGGTCAGCGTCTCGTCCAGCACTTTCTCGCTTGTTGGTTTTGTCATCAGGCTGACGACGATCATGGAGATGATCGCAATCACGAATGCGAAGAATGAGAAATGCATTGGTAATGATGCCAGTTTGAAGTACGAGATCGCACCAAATACCAGTGACGCACCCAATCCCAGGGCCATGGATGCAAGGGCACCTTCCCGGGTAGCCCTTCTCCAGTAAAGTCCGGCAAGCAGTGGCACGGCAAACGTTGCATACATGATCCCGATCCCGGCCCAGATGAGCCAGACGAGCATATCCGGAGGATTCAGGGCAAGGAGCAGGGTAACTGCAGCAGCTATAAATACCGAAACCTGGCTGACGAGAAGGACCTGTTTGTCGGGTGCATCGGGTTTGATGATCTTCTTGTAAATATCCCAGGAAAAGTATGTGCCGATGGTGAGCATGAGGCGGTCGGTGGTGGACATCACGGCTGCGAGCACGATCACTGCGAAGATACCCCACAGGAACATGCTGGGCATGGCAGCCTGTACACCGTAGACAAAGATGAAATCAGATGCATTGGGCACCTTGGGAAGCTGGACAATTCCGTCCTTGACAAGTACAATTCCCGCAAAACCTGCAAACTTCAGGAGGAACATCACGACCCCGTAAATCCCGAAGGCGACGAGCGGTGCCCACTTGAAATATTTTGCATCCCGCACACACAGGATGTTGTTGATGACGTGGGGGGCACAGGCCAGGCCGATGGTGAGGAGGAGGACGAATGAAACGATATACGACGGGGTAAACACGGCACCTGCCCCGGTTACCCAGGGATCAACATTGGACGGGTTCACCGCCGCCATCACTTCGTTAATGTGAGTGAACCCTCCGGCAGCCATTATCACAATGGGGGCCATGATCAGCACGCCGACGATGAGAATCAGCCCCTGTATGAGTGTGGTCCATGCAACCGCGTAGAGGCCTCCGATAACCGTATAAACGGTGACAATTGCGGCCCCGATGAGGAGCGCCATCCAGTGGGGAAGCCCGAACAGCCACATCAGCACAATGCTTATCGCAGTATATTGTCCGGCGAGGTAGATCATCGATACAACAATACCTGCAGTTGCACTCAGGCTCCGCAGGGATGTCTGGCTCTCGAAGCGGTGGGCAAGATAGTCCTGGACCGTCATGTAGCCGGATTTTTTTGCCACCGCATGCATCTTGACACCGAAAAAGATGATACAAAATGCGATCGAAAGCGGAACTGCAAGCTGTTCCCAGATGGTGGGCCATGCAAATTTAAAGCCAAGCCCTGAGACTCCCAGCAGAGACATGCCCGAGCAGACAGAACCGATCATGAGCATGGTGAACACCCAGAAATTCAGGGACCTTCCGGCCACGACATAGTCGGACATGCACATGATCTTTTTCGAAGCCCAGACCCCGATTCCCACCATCAACAGAAAATAAAGTATAACGAGAACGGCTGCCAAAGGATCAATCATGCGGGTATCTCCTTAAAGGTAAGTCCCCAGTAGAGCAGTGCAAGAATAATCAGGAGAAAAGCTCCCCCGACCAGAACGATAGTCATTATCGGTAAACCAAACATTCTATCCATATACTTTGTGGTATGCTAACATATAACATAATCGAAATCACGCCTGATTCCTGTAAAAAATATAAATAAAATAAAATATTTACCTATCCGATAAGCGGCATTGTGATCCTGTGTTCACGAATGCACGGGGTGATGCACAGGGCATTTTTATGTGTATGTGCCGTGCATATTTTCTATCTCATGCACAGAAAAGTACGTGAACCGGAGATTGAACAGGGAGTTGCGGAATGAGATGACCGATCGAACACTATCGGGTAATGGTAAATCCGATCTGCTGCAGGAAGGTATTCATGACCATGTCGTCTTTGCAGCACCATGCTACCACAATAAAGGCATCTTTTTTGACGCGCCATATGGTGTGATGCTTGTCACGCCGGAGAGGATGATCATTATCCCCCTTCCTTCCGGACATATCCCTCCTGATATGACAGATACCAGGGGGGATACATTTCCCGTGGAAGAGACGAGACCGCCCGGATCTGCCCGTACCCGGAATTCTTCCCGGCTGGAATCCCTGGAGTCTCGCGCCAGTGGATACATGGACCGGAGTACAGACAAAATCCTTCGTGAGGAAAAAGATGCATGGGTACTACGTTTTAGCGATATAAAGGAGATTGTTTTCACCCGGGTTCGCACAGATTCGCGTTCTTCCCGCTGGCTTTCGATCCTCTTCGCACTCTATCCTCTCGAACCCGCTGCGGCCCGGTATCGTGTCGATTACCAGCTGACAATCTCAAGCACGGGACAGGAATTCACCCTGATCACACCATTCTCCCTTCCCTTAAAGCAGATCCTCGTTGACCACCTTGGCAACCGGGTCAGTGAACATATTGATGAGTATGCACCCCTGCTATAACCGGTAATACGATCTGCCAGTCTATCTTTTCTCAGGATGATAATTAGTAATAATCAGTTCATCAATACTTCCGCGGCGGGTACCGTTGCAGTTGATCATACGCCGTGCGGGGACTCTCCCGATTGTGTAACCGTCAAAAAGATCATCGAAAAAGGTATCCTGGTAATTCCCGTTCCGGGGATCGGAATTGCTGAGCATGATCTTTGCTCCTTTCGCATCGAGTTCCCTGAAAAGTGCTGCGAGCCGGTGCTGATCCTTTTCATCAAAACCACCTCTGGAGTATGAGGTAAATGACGATGTCTGGCTGATGGGGCGATAGGGAGGGTCGAAATACACAAAGGTATGGTCATCGACATAATCCCTGCACCGGGTGAAATCTCCGCTGATAATCCGGGTGTTTTTCAGCACCTTTGCAACGTCCTGCAGGTTCTCTTCGTTGAGAATGTCAGGATTTTTATACCTTCCGAACGGGACATTGAATTCACCCTTCCTGTTGACCCGGAACAGCCCGTTATAACAGGTACTGTTGAGAAAAATAACTTTGGCAGCCCGTTCTGCCCATACCTGGCTATACTTCTGAAAATTAATTCCCGGCAGGTCATTGTTGAATGCATCCCGTATTTCGTAGTAGAATGCCTCTCGCTCCATCTCGTCTCTGGTGAAGTACGCTGATTCAAGAATACCAAGTTCACCGATTACCTTTTTAACGGATTTCTGAATGACGCGGTACGTGAGGATAAGCTCTTCATTGGCATCACCGATACAGCACTCTCCGAATGAAAAGTTCCGGGAAAGGTAAAAGAAAAATGCCCCACCGCCAATGAACGGCTCGACATACCGGCTAAGTTTACCTTTTTCTCCCAGCCCCTCCGGCAGGTGTTTGTAAAACTCGTCAAGTAACTGGGTCTTGCCACCAGCCCATTTCAGGAATGGTTTTGCATGGGGTACGGGTTTTGTACGTTCTGCCATGATCAGGTGAACATCGAGAGTCGCAGATATCCTCTTTAGTTTGTTGTTTTTCAAGTCTTATATGATTGTGATTTTTAAGGCAGGTTCCTAAAGTACCTCTCAAATTTTCAGAAAATTACCGCCATTCTATCGTATTTCATCGTCTGGAAATCCACATGAAAAATTACGGGTGATTGCTTTTTATAAAATGTGTGCCAGGATGAACAAATGCACTGAAAAAAGACAAAATATTCATTTCATGCTTTTGAGCATCTCGAGGGCGGCCTTTGAAAAAGCAGGTATATCATCAGGTTTCCTGCTGGTGACCAGGTTCCTGTCCACGACCACTTCTGCGTCCACGTATTCCGCTCCAGCATTTTTTATATCCTGGATTATTGATTTCCACCCGGTCACCCGGCGTCCCTTCAGCACCTGGGCAGTGATGAGGAGCTGGGCAGCATGACAGATGCCGAAGACCGGCTTCCCGCTGTTGACAAATTCCTGTGCGAATCGTACCGCATCGTCATCGATCCTGAGCTTGTCCGGGGAGTAACCTCCCGGAATAAAGAGGGCGTCAAAATCACTGATATGCACATCATGAACCGCCCGGTCGATTTTAACAATCATCCCGCGTTTTCCGCGGATCGGCGCTGCCCTGAGTCCCACCAGGATGAGCGTATGACCGGCTTTGATGAATGCATCTGCCGGTTTTTCGTATTCGACATCCTCGAACATATCCGTTATCAGAACTGCAATCCTGCTCATCGTCCCACCTCATATTCACTAACCCTGACCAGTCAGAATATCATTCAATACCCCCATTAATATATTAAATATTCTTTTGAGGAAAGGCGCGATATGGGTTGTACCTGTTTTAGAGATAGGGTGTTCCACCTCAGGTTTTTCTTTGAACGCCCGGATAAATTAATTAAAGGAGCTTGTCACAACAGTTGAGGCCATGAAAAGCATGAGACATCAGGAAAGTGAGAATTTAACGGGAATTGCTTTCTCTTAAATATGTATTTATGATGATCACCCGCCTCAGGGCCTCTCCGAGGCACGGCGGGGCAGGCAGGTTATCGGAATTCATTCGCCTGCTTTCTGGTTTTTCCGTTGAATCCACATTATTATTATTTCCGAGGATTGCATGCTTCAGGATATTTCCGAGGCACGGCGGTACCTAGAGGTTTTTGAAAATCTTAGCTTCTGATCCGCCGCGGGGGTGTCCCTTCGGGGGCGGCGGCGTTGTTCCTGAAAAAAGAGCCATAAAAACAATTCGACATTATATCCGTAACTGCGAAATTCCTATTTCAGGAAAGATTTCTTTGTGAGTGTTTTCCTCACCAAACCGCGAAAATAAAAAAGTCATCCATTGGAGGGGAATGAACCTCCCACGAAAAAATTGTATTATTTCATGCTTGCAACGGTCTTTGATCCGCGAAGAATTCCGATGGTGCCGGTGCGGACAAATTCCTTGACCCCAAACTGCCGGAGCAGTTTTTCAATGGCATCTATCTTCTCCGTATCCCCGATGATCTGGAGGATTACGGACTTCGCACCGACATCGACAATCTGGGCACGGAAGATGGAAGCGATCTGCATGATCTCAGCACGCGAAGTCCCCGGTTCTGCCGTGACCTTTATGAGAGCGAGTTCACGCTCCACCCGTTCGTTTTCCGAAAGGTCCGATACCTTGATGATATCAATGAGCTTGTTGAGCTGCTTCATCACCTGCTCGACCTTTTCGTCATCACCGATAACGACAATCGTTATCCGGCTCATGCCCGGTTCCTCGCACGGGCCGACAGCGAGGCTCTCAATATTAAACCCGCGTCGCGAGAAGAGCCCGGTTACCCGTGACAGGACACCGGCCCTGTTCTCGACGAGTATGGAAAGGGTATGGGGCTTCATCGCGGGTGCCCCCCGATCATTTCATTAATGGCCGCACCGGCAGGGACCATGGGGAACACATTCTCCTCGCGTTCTATCCGGAAGTCCATGACAAACGGACCGTCACAGTCAAGTGAAGCCTTCAGGGCGGGCATGACATCTTCAGGACATTCCACCTTGACCCCGTCGATACCATAGGCGTTGGCAATCTTGACAAACTCAACAGGCGGGAGTTCGGTGTATGAATAACGCCGGTCATAGAAGAGCTCCTGCCACTGCCTCACCATGCCGAGGAACATGTTGTTAAGGATCGCAATTTTTACCGGGATCTTGTAGTGAGCCACCGTGCCCATCTCCTGGATATTCATCTGGATGCTGCCGTCCCCTGCCACATCGAAGACCGGGAGATCCGGCCGTGCAAAATGTGCTCCCATAGCTGCAGGAAAACCGTACCCCATCGTCCCGAGTCCGCCGGAGGTGATCCAGGTCCGGGGATGCCTGAAGCAGAAATGCTGGGCAGTCCACATCTGGTTCTGCCCGACTTCTGAGACGATGATTGCATCTCCCTGTAAGAGCTCGCTCATCTGCCGTATGATGTACTGCGGGTGGAGACCGCCGTCGGAAGGACACTTTAACGGATGGTGCTGCTTCCAGTGTCTGACCTTCTTAAGCCAGGCATCCTTATTCCCGTTCTTTTTGAGCATGGCGAGCATATCCCGCAGGACAGCCTTCACATCACCTACAATCGGTACGTCGACTCGTTTGTTCTTCCCGATTTCGGCCGGGTCAATGTCGATATGGATGATCTTTGCATGGGCAGCAAACGTATCTGTTTTGCCGGTTACGCGGTCATCGAACCGCACGCCGACAGAGAACAGGCAGTCGCATTCCGTGATGGCAAAATTTGCGTATTCGGTGCCATGCATGCCGAGCATCCCCAGATTAAGAGGATGATCGCAGGGGATGCACCCGATACCCATGAGCGTGGTGGCGATGGGGATACCCAGCTGTGTTGCGAGGTCAACAAGCTCCGCTGATGCCTCGGATATGATGACACCGCCACCCGCGTAAATCACCGGCCGTTCTGCGGCAGCGATCACCTGGAGGGCTTTCTCTATCTGGCGTTTATGGCCGTGATACGTCGGGTTGTATCCCCGCAGGACTACCTTTTCGGGAACCGGTGGTGCCTTGATGACCGTTGTGCTCACATCCTTGGGAATATCGATGAGCACCGGGCCCGGCCGGCCGGTACCGGCAATATAGAATGCTTCCTGCACAACCCTGCCGAGGTCTGCGGTATCCTTGACGAGGTAGTTGTGTTTGGTGATCGGCATTGTGATGCCGGTGATGTCGGATTCCTGGAAGGCGTCATTTCCCAGCAGGTTTGTCGGGACCTGCCCGGTCAGTGCGACAACCGGTACCGAATCCATGTAGGCTGTGGCGATACCGGTGACGAGGTTGCATGCGCCGGGGCCGGATGTTGCGAGGCATACCCCTACACGACCACTCGCACGTGCATACCCGTCCGCGGCATGCGCTGCTGCCTGTTCGTGCCGTACAAGGATGTGCTGCAAGGATGAATTGTAGAGTTCATCATAGATTGGCAGCACCACACCGCCCGGGTAGCCAAAGATAGTTTTGACCCCTTCACGCTGCAGTGATTCAACGAGGATTTTTGCCCCGGTTTTCATGTTCCTCCCTCAATAGTCTGTTCATGCCGGCGATCATCGCTTCGACACTTGCCATAATGATGTCTGTGCGGGCGCCGCGTGAAGTAATTATCTTCCCGTCTTTACTTAATCTTACTGTTACGTCGACCAGCGCGTCGGTCCCGCCCCGGATTGCATCCACGTGGTACTCTTCAAGCTGGATATCCGCCACGTCTGCAACACACTTGCGAAGCACTTCCATCGCTGCGTCTACGGGACCTGCCCCGGTGGCCGCACCTGTCAGTTCCTTGCCATCCACGACAAGGGTTACTGAAGCCGTCGGGATCATATTACTGCCCGATACCGCGGTGAACTGCCGCATCCGGATTATGGGTTTGCATTCAATCGAGAGTACTGCATCTGCAACGGCCATGAGGTCCGTATCCGTTACGCGTTTTCCCTCGTCGCCCAGCTGTTTGATCCGCTTGACGATCTCCTTGACCTGGGGTTCGTCTGCCTTGTAACTCATTTCATGGAGCGCAGCCTCTACCGATGCAGAACCGGAATGCTTCCCCAGTACGATCCGGCGTTTCCGTCCTACCATCTCGGGACTAACCGATTCGTACGTGGAAGGTTCGCGGATCACCCCGTGGGCATGGATACCGCTTTCATGGGTAAAAGCCATTTCGCCGACAATTGCCTTGTTGATCGGCAGCGGGACGCCGGTCAGCCGTGAAACAAGGGTGGAAAGCGAATAGATCTCCTCTTTGCGTATCCTCGTATGGTAACCGTAGAGGATCTCCAGCGCCATGACCACCTCCTCCATCGGGGTATTTCCTGCCCGTTCACCAAGGCCGTTGACGGTTACATGGGCACATGAGGCTCCGCACTTCAGTGCTGCCATCGTGTTGGTGATGGCAAACCCTAGGTCGTCGTGGCAATGGATGGAGAGCGGTGCGATAGCTGCAATGGGCGGAATATATTCCGATACCTTCTCCGGTGTCAGCAGTCCTACGGTATCACAGAAACAGAGCCGGTCTGCATGGCGATCAATGCCTTCCGAAAAGATCTGCCTGAGGAACACCTGATCGGCCCGCGAGGCATCTTCACCGGAAAGTTCGACTATAAGCCCACGGCTTTTCGCGTAATCGACCGCATCATACGCCATCTGCGCGACCTGGTCGCGGGTCTTGCGCATTTTTTTTGCGATGTGCAGGTCGCTGACCGGTACGACCAGGTGGACTGAATCGGCACCATAATCGGCAGCAAAATCGATATCCTGTTGCACTGCACGGACATATGTGCATATCTCTGCAGCGAGCCCTGCATCGGATATGATCCGTATTGCATTCCGCTCACCCTCAGATGCAGCAGCGGAGCCGACTTCGATCACATCGACGCCGATGTCAGAAAGCCTTGTGGCAATCTCAAGTTTCTGGTCCGGGTTTAACGAAACACCCGGGGTCTGTTCCCCGTCCCGTAACGTGGTATCTAAAAAACGCAGGTTTTTAACAAATAAAACATTCACTCATGGCAAATCACCATGATATTGAGTTGGAATGAAGAATATAAAAAATGTCCGGCCTTTCTTAGGATTCTGGTGCATCAGGATATTTAGTCAATCTCAAAAAATCTTTTTTCCGGATATGGATATAGTTGCAATATCTTGTTTCAGTGACCGTTCTAACAGGAATGACTGATCGAAGATTCAGGTACCTGAAATCTGATAAGAGATATTAATAGTTCAACAGGAAAATTGCTATTTGCTCATTGCGGTGACGATACCCTATAGTGATAATCCACCCCCACAAGATCGGAGAAATCAGCATGCTCTTCAAAAAAACTCTCCCGGATAATCCAAGCTTAACCAACCGGGAATCCGAAAAAATCCGCGACGAATGCACTACCCTGAACAGGATCACAACCCGGGGTGAACTTGGTGAGTTCATCTCACGGATTACACTACGTTATTCTCCCAAAGATCTCCAGCAGATGAAACGGAATTTCGGGATCAGGATCAGGGATATCACGCCGGAATACCGGGATCAGCTGGAGTTGAAGATCGCTGAACATCTTACCGGGACATGGCATACTATCCTCCTGATGAAACAGCAGGGCATCTTTGCAACGATGACTGAACCGCTTACTGAACGGCAACAAGAGTTCTGGAACATGGTAATTGCACAGTGCGAAGCTGCAGGAACGGGTGAAGGTGTGGGGCTCCGTTTCTTAAAATTCCTTCTCGCTGGTTTCTGTATGTTCGTCCTCCGTGAACCTGGACATGCGGTTGGTACACCGTTCCCTGGTGGCGATAAGGTGGAATGTATCGACGGTGTTTATTACTGCCCGGTACGAGAAAAGGCAGACGATGTTCAGGCGTCACTATGCCCGTTCTGCCCCGCCCTCCAGACTCCTGAGATCGGGTATCTCAGGCCGCCACTGAATGCGAGTGAGCACCGGAAGCAGGAGTTCATCGAACATTGCCATAAATTCCATAATTTTAATGGCTGATCCAAAAGAATCCGTAAGTATCACTTTTTCAAATAAACCGATGGTGTTGTATTCGTACCGGTCCTGCGTCGCACAAGACGGAAGGATATATTTCATCCTGCATCTTTCTCTACTGTTAAAGAAATCAGGAATCTGTCCTGACATCATGAACTACGGGGAACTGAGCATGGATACATCATATCAGGCGGTTGACGATCCTTCCTACTACATCAATCGTGAACTGAGCTGGATACGGTTCAACCACCATGTCCTTGACGAAGCACGGGATGAAACCCACCCTGTTCTGGAACGGGTGAAGTTCCTTGCAATCTTTGCCAACAATCTCGATGAATTTTTCATGGTGCGTGTCTCCGGTCTCCAGAGGCAGCTTGCGCAGGGTGTGTTGAAATCTCCTCCGGACGGCATGACACCCGGTCAGCAGCTGGAAGCAATCAGGAAGATGCTCATCCCGGAACTTGATTCCCAGTACCATATCTGGCATGAAGAGATCCTGCCGCGGCTCGATGCTGCTGGTATCCATGTCCATATGTACGCGGGTCTTTCGGATAAACAAAAAAAAACCTGCCATACATTTTTTGTAAATGAGGTATTTCCGGTTTTAACTCCCCTTGCATTCGACAGTTCCCACCCGTTTCCCTTCATCTCGAATCTTTCGCTTAACCTTGCCATTATCGTGAGAGATTTGAATAAAAAGGAATTTTTTGCGCGGGTTAAGGTTCCGACAAACCTTTTCTCCCGTTTTGTCCGTATTCCTCTTTCGGAAGATACCGGAGATGATATTTCTGGTGTTCATTTCGTCTATCTCGAAGAAATTATTGCCGCACACCTTGACATGCTGTTCCCGGGAATGGATGTTATTGCATCGTTCCCGTTTCGGATTACTCGTGATGCGGATATCGAGATCGAAGTCGATGAAGCTTCGGATCTCCTGACCACTGTCGAAGAAATCATGGAGCAGAGAGCAAAGGGAAAACCGGTGCGCATTGAGGTGGATCATTCCATGCACGACGGTATTTGCCATATGCTGGAGAAGAAACTGGGGGTCAGTCCCTCAATGCTTTACCGGATCGGCCACCCGGTCGGCATGGCTGACTTTATGCAGCTTCTCGCACTTGATCGCCCTGACTTGAAAGATATCCCTTTCCTCCCCTCACTCCCATCAGATCTTAGTGAGGGAAAAGACATATTCTCAGCCATCCGTCACCATAATATCCTTCTCTACCACCCGTATGACAGTTTCTCACCGGTGGTTACCTTCCTTCGGCAGGCCGCCCATGATCCGGATGTACTTGCGATAAAAATTACCCTGTACCGTGTCGGCTCAAACTCCCCGGTTGTAAATGCTCTCATGGAAGCCCGCGAGAATGGAAAAGCGGTCGCTGCACTGATCGAGCTCAAGGCACGTTTTGACGAGGAGAACAATATCGGCTGGGCCCGGGCTCTTGAACATCAGGGGGTCCACGTAGTATACGGCGTCGTTGGCCTGAAGGTCCATGCAAAACTCTGCATGGTTGTCCGCCGGGAAAAAGACGGGATACGCCGTTATATGCACCTCGGCACCGGCAATTATAATGCCACCACGAGCCGCATCTATACTGACTTTGGCCTGTTTACCTGTGATAAGGAGATGGGGCAGGATGTTGCAAACCTCTTTAATTTCCTTACCGGATATGCACGGATAGATCAATACAAGAAACTGATGGTTGCACCGGTAACCCTGCGTCAGGGTATAATAGACCGGATTGAGCGGGAAATCTCCCGTCATCGTTCCCATGGCGACGGCCACCTGATCTTCAAGATGAATGCTCTTGTCGATCCTACCTGCATTACTGCCCTGTACCGGGCGTCACAGGCCGGTGTAAACGTCGAGCTGCAGGTCCGGGGCATCTGTTGTCTGCGACCGGGAATTCAGGGTTTAAGCGAGAATATTACGGTAAGTGCGATTATCGGGCGGTTTCTCGAGCACGCCCGGATCTACTATTTTCATAACGGGGGAGATGAAGAGATCTTTTTGGGAAGTGCCGATCTCATGCCCCGCAACCTTGACCGGCGTGTCGAAGTACTATTTCCCGTCGAAGATCCTGCTCTGCGGAAAGCGATCATATCCGGTATTCTCCCGGTCCAGCTGCAGGATACGGTCAAGACACGAATCCTGAAAAGCGATGGAACCTATGAACGAAGGTTACCTGTGGGGGACACTCAACCCCTGAATGCGCAGAGCTGGCTGGTAAATCACCGGGGGGTCTGGTATAATGACCTCCGGTAAGGAGCCCGGAGCGGTACCGGCAGCCTGCATATTTGGTGTGCAGCGGATTCTTCCGCTCCTCGACGCATTTCTCGGTGAGATCGACGGTGTCCGCTCTGCACAGGATATCGAACATATCCACCGGATGCGTGTTGCATCCCGGCGACTCAGGGCTGCCCTCCCTCTTTTTAAGTCCTGCTTTCCAAAAAAAAAATTCCGTGAATGGATGCGGGAACTTCAGAAGATTACCCGTGCCCTGGGTGATGCCCGGGATGCGGATGTCCAGATAGCGTTTTTAATACGGCTGAAGAAAGGGAAGGCACCCGGGGATCCCCGCAGCGATGCGGGCAGAGAGATCCGTCCGGTCGATGTTGAAACATTCCTTCTCACGCGACTGCAGAAAAAGCGCCAGAAACTCCAGAATACCGTTCTGTCGGCTCTGGAGAACCTGGAAAGGAGCGGTATTCCCGTGGATATGAGAGCCGGCTGCAATGAGGTTATCATCAGGGCCGGAAATGCCCGGACTAAACCAGCCCGGTATGGAATTCCACCGGTTTCTGCCGCCCGCATTTCCAACCGTCTCTCTATTCTGATGCAGTATGAACGTCACGTATATGATCCGGATGCTGTTGCAGAACATCACGCGATGAGAATAGCGGCAAAAAAACTCAGGTATACGATGGAAGTGTATGCCCCTCTCTATCGCAGGAATCTTAAAAAATCTCTTGCAAGGGTAAAAAGACTCCAGGAAATCCTTGGGGACCTCCATGACTGCGATGTCTGGATTGACACCGTGATGGCCATGCTGCTGACTGAACGTTCTTCACCGGGAAATGACCCCGCCTCCCCGGGAATGGAAGGAAGGAGAGTGACCAGCTACCGGCATTTTTTATCTGACCGGGAGAAGGAGCGAAAACGTATCTACCGCAGACTCGTGAGATACTGGGAATCGGTGGGGAGTGCCTATATCTGGGATGAGCTCCGCGTCACCCTTACCGGGGGAATAAAGAAACGGTACGGTCTTCCTGAAATTCCGCACCCTGATGCGGTCCGCTCTTCAGTTTCTGTACTTTCCTCTTTGTTTCCTGAAGGAATACCGCACAGTCATACCGTAACCACGCTTGCCTTGCAGATCTTCGACGATCTTGCGGCTCTTCACCAGATGCAGGCCCGGGAACGATTCTTACTCGAATGTGCCTGCTCCCTCCATGACATCGGCTGGAAGTACGGTCAGAAAGGACATGGGAATCGCAGTATGGACATGATTGTATCTGACGACACACTCCCCGTCGGGATAACTGACCGTGGTATGATTGGCCTCATTTCTGCCGCCCACCGGGGAAATGTTCGCTTTGATTCCTATGGTTTTTTCTCTCTCCTCTCTCCGGAACAGCGTAAGCATGTCCTGATGCTTGCCTCCCTGATTCGGATTGCTGATGGTCTGGACTATCTCCATTTCGGATCGGTTACCTCGGTTCTCTGCTCCGCGGGTACCGACAGGGTTGTCATTGAAACGTCAGTTCAGCGCGATGCATCTGCAGAAATTGAACGGGCATTACAGAAAGGAGATCTCTTCACCGAGGTATTTGAACGGACCCTGGTGATCCGGTGAAGACAACACCTGTCGGTCCGGATGGTCGTGTCGTATCGTTTATTGATATCGGGACAAACTCAGTCCGGCTCCTTGTCGTAAGACTCAATCCCAATCACTCCTACAGCATTCTTTCCCGGCAGAAACAACAGGTGCGACTCGGAGAGGGAGAATTTGAGGAAGAAGAGATCCTCCCGGAAGCCATCGAACGACTGGTTATTGTCTGTAAGCAGTTAACAGAACTTGCACGGACATTTCACACCGATGAATTTGTCGCCGTTGCGACATCTGCCATGAGGGAGGCATCAAACCAGCAGGAGATCCTGCACCTCTTGCGTCAGGAAGCCCGCCTCGATGTCCGGGTAATCTCCGGACAGGAAGAAGCCCGCCTGATTTATCTCGGTGTTTCACGGGGATTTCACCTTGGCAACCGCCTGGCTTTCTTTATTGATATCGGTGGAGGAAGTACAGAAATTGCGGTTGGAGGCGAACAGAACTACCAGTATCTGGAAAGTTTCAGGCTCGGGGCAATACGGCTTTCAAATCTTTACCTGAACGCTCATTCAACCGGGCCTGTTTCTCATCACCAGTACCGGAAAATCCAGCAACCGATAAAAGATGCCATTATTCATTCGGTCCGGAAGATTCGGGATCAGAAACCCGACATTGCAATCGGCAGTTCCGGCACAATCATAAACCTCTATGAAATTGGCCAGAAACTCCTTCACGTGGAGGAAAGTTCAGGAGAGCCGGTCCTGAGTTCTAAAGATTTGCGCAAAGTCATCGATCTGCTCTGTTCGGTCTCTCTTGAGCAGCGCAGGAAAATTCCGGGTATAAATCCCGGGCGTGCAGATATCATCATACCGGGAGCCGCAATTCTTGATACATTCATGAAAGAGTTGTCCCTCGATTCGGTTACCATCACCGATCGCGGTCTTCAGGATGGACTCCTGGTCGATTATTGCTCGAGAATGGATGTATTTCCTCTTCTTGGAGATCTCTCGCCACGGCAGCGTAGTGTCCTGCAGCTGGGAAGATCCTGCGGAATAAATGAGGTCCATGCAAGGACGGTAACAAGTCTCGTGCTTTCATTATTTGATTCGGCAGAAGAATTAAAACTCCACTCCTTTGGTGACCGTGAGCGTGAACTGCTTGAATACGCCACATTTCTTCATGATATCGGCTCCTTCATTTCCTACACCAATCATCATGCACATTCATATTATATCATAAAAAATTCAGAACTTCTCGGTTTTGATCAAAAAGAGATCAGTTTCATGGCCAATATCGCACGGTTTCACCGGAAAAAAACCCCGAGGAAAAAAGATCCCGAAATTCTCGGGTTTGATGCACATGAACGAGACACCCTGGGAGTGCTGACGACCTTCATTCGTCTTGGGGAAAGTCTCGACCGCAGCCATACTGCGCTCGTGAAGGATGTTCGTTTCTCCCGTGTTGAAAAAAACTCGGTCATCCTCGATGTTGTCACCCGGGGGGACTGTCAGCTGGAAATCTGGGGTGTTGAGGCCGAGGAAAAGGCATTTGAAAAGATCTTTTCAAAAAAACTGGTGCTGAATATCGTCAGGAACTGTTGACTGGTATGCAAGGAGGAGGGGGATTGTGCCCTGTCCCTTTCTTAACCCCCCTCCTTCGCATAAGATGACTCTGTAGTTCCTGTCAGCAGGCCTAGAGTTTCTTGATGGCCTGCACGAGTTTCCCGACGGACTCCTGCGCGTCGCCGTACAGCATCCGCGTGTTGTCCCGGTAGAACAGGTCGTTCTCGATCCCGGCAAAGCCCCTCCCCTGGCCGCGCTTAAGGACAATGACGTTCTTTGCCTGCTCGACGTCGAGGATGGGCATACCGAAGAGCGGGCTGCCCTGACGATGAGCTGCCGGGTTGACGACGTCATTTGCTCCGATGACGAGGACGACATCGGTGCTCGGGAACTCCGGGTTAATTTCGTCCCGGTCGAACAGGTGGTCGTAAGCTACCCCGGCCTCGGCAAGAAGGACATTCATATGTCCGGGCATCCGCCCTGCAACCGGGTGGATGGCGAACTTCACCGGAATGTTTCTGCTTTCGAGCAGGTCGGTCAGCTCCTTGACTTTCTGCTGCGCCTGGGCAACTGCCATACCATAACCGGGGGCGATGATAACCTTGTCCGCGTACGCGAGCAGGACTGCTACGTCGTCGGCCTCAATCGATTTCATGCTTCCCTGGATCGCTACCCCTTTCTCCTCCGTCGCGCCGAATGCACCGAAAAATACATTCGAGAGCGAGCGGTTCATGGCCCGGGCCATATTGAGCGTCAGGAGTGAACCAGCGGCCCCGACAATGATCCCTGCAACAACCATGGCATAGTTGGGGGTCGCAAACGAGAACCCGTCGAGTGCAACGGCAAGCCCGGTGAATGCGTTGTACATCGAGATTACGACAGGCATATCAGCCCCGCCGATCGGAAGGGTCATCAGGAGCCCGAAGCCGAGCGAGAGGACGAAGAACAAGGGAAGGTACATGGTAACGGAGAGCGGGATCCAGGACGGTTGGGCGATAACGAGCACACCGGAAATGACAGCAAGGGCCAGGACAAGTGTATTGACAATGTGCTGGCCTGGGAAGGTGATCGGTCGCGGACGCATCCAGCCCTGGAGTTTCAGGAAGGCAACGATGCTCCCCGTGAACGAGACGGCCCCAATGAGGCCGCCGACTACAGCGAGTGAACCAGTGGTGGCCGTGGTTGTGCCGAGGAGTGCGACTGCCGAGATTCCGGCCGCCGCACCGCCACCCATACCATTGTAGAGCGCTATCATCTGGGGCATATCGGTCATTGCGACACGCTTAGCCGCAATATAACCAAATCCCCCGCCAATTACAATCGCAATCGCGATCAGGGCAAGATTGGTGAGATTCGGTGTAAAAAACGTTACGATCGTCGCGATCAGCATCGCGGCGCCTGCCCATACGATCCCGCTCCGGGCTGTGAGCGGGTGACTCATCCTCTGCATGCCGATAATAAAGAAGAAGATTGTCACGATGTAGACCGGTTCGATCAGCCACGAGAGTTCGGCCATATCAGACCTCCTTTTTGGGCTTCTTCCCGCTTCGGTCGAACATCTGGAGTATCCGCTCCGTGACAACATAACCGCCGGTCACGTTCGCCGCGCCGAGAATAACTGCAACAAAACCGATACCCTGTTCGAGAGGTGTTGTCGCAAGGCCGAGAGCGACCATCGCGCCGACAAGGACGATCCCGTGGATAAAATTCGAGCCGCTCATCAATGGCGTGTGGAGAATGGACGGGACCCGGCTGATCACGACATACCCGGTGAAAGCAGCGAGCATCGCGATATAGACAGCCGTCCAGAGCATGGTCACATCGGTCATGATTTTCCTCCACTCATGAGATCGCGTGTAGGCTGATGACGCACCTCTCCGGCATGAACCAGGAGGCTCGCGACCAGTATTTCGTCAGTGAATTCATTGACAATTTCTCCGTCCCTGGTGACAAGGAGCGCAAGGAACGACTGGAGGTTCTTTGCGTACATCTGGCTCGAGTGAAACGGCACGCTGGAGGGGAGGTTCTGCGGTCCTATGATCAGGATCCCGTGATCCTGAATATTCCTGCCTGCCTGTGTCAGTTCGCAGTTGCCTCCCGATTCAGCAGCCATATCGATGATGACGGCCCCCGGCCGCATCTGTGCAACAGTCTCCCTGGTAATGAGGATGGGAGCCTTTCTGCCGGGGATTGCTGCAGTCGTGATGACAATATCGGCCTTCGCGACCGCAGCCGAGACCATCAGTTGTTCCTTCACTTTTTCCTCGGGCGTGAGTTCACGGGCATACCCCCCCTGACCTTCGGCATTTATCTCGAGCTCGAGGAACCTGGCACCGAGGCTGCGGACCTGTTCCCCGGCGGCGCGTCGGACATCATAGGCTTCGACAACGGCCCCGAGCCTCTTTGCCGTTGCGATAGCCATCAGACCAGCGACACCTGCACCCAGGATGAGCACCGTTGCCGGGCGTATTGTGCCGGCAGCTGTTGTCAGCATCGGAAGGAACTTCGGGCAATTCGCGGCGCCAAGGATGGCCGCGCTATATCCACCTGCCGTTGCCTGGGAACTGAGCGCATCCATACTCTGGGCGCGGGTAATCCGGGGGACCAGCTCCAGAGCAAATGCGGTGATTTTCCGATCCCGCATCCTGGCGACAACATCGAGGTTGCGCGCCGGATTCATAAACCCGATAACAATCGTGCCCTCAGCGAGTTGATCGATCCCGGCGACAGTCGGGGGCTGGACATGCAGAACGATCCGGGCACCAGTAAAAAGGTCGGTCCGGTTGAACGTGATCTTTGCTCCCGCAGCGGTGAAGAGATCATCAGGGTAGTATGCACCCGTCCCTGCGTCATGCTCTATCCGGACTTCGTATCCTGACTGTGTCAGTTTCTTTACAACCTCCGGTACAGTTGCCACGCGCAGTTCATCAGGCACCTGCTCCTTCGGGACGGCAACGATGACGGTCATAGCCGGACCTTCCGGGGTGCCCGGGATACAGCCTTTCCCGGCCGGTATGTATTCATCTCCATCAAAAACAACCCTGTCACTCCATGAATCCATTCGATGTTGTATCCTAGTAATTTGACGGTATCCTTTTTATTTTGCGCGTCTGGACCGGTGAAGTGTGTAAACTACTGCACCGTAGTTTGCAGAAATCTTCGATTATCTTCACAGGCCGGGTTCAGTCACCCATCAAATCGGATCTATCACTATCACCTGACGGTGATTTCCCTTATTGTCCAGCAACCGGCAGGAATCCCCCGTTCACATCATAGAAGTCAGTCCAGCGACTGGGCTGATAGAAATCGGCCAGTCAAAAAAGAGAATCAATCTTGTCCATTTTTTAGGACGGACAGGACGTATCAATGACCGGTTGAAATAAACCGGTATGCATGTACATCTTTTTTTATTTTGATTATCGGATATTAAAAATTTGCATGGCAAACCTATACTGCAAATCCTTATAAAAAATTATCAGATAATCGTATATCATCCCCGATCAACCTGATGGTTATCGCGGGCCAGAAAAAAAATGTCTAAATGCCAGTGAACGGGGCGGGAGGAGGGTATCTTATCAACTTTCGACACAACAAAAGCAGTCGGGCTCGGTAGTAAAATATCGGGGATACCCGACCTTTTTCTCGATGCACAATTCCATCATGCCTGAATTTATTATTAAACGGCTCACATAACCTTGATTTGGGGTATCAACGAGTTTTTGTTTTCGGACGATATTTAGAAAATAATATTCAGGCCATTTCAAACGGTAGTTCCATTCCAAAAAAGTACGCAATGATAGACAGTTTATATTTTCTTTATCTTACGCACCCGTACTGCCACTCCGCGTCCCGAACGCAGCATATCATCCCCCGGCAGTGCTGCCCGTCCGGTTGCCTGGGCACGTGACCCGATAACGAGCACTTCATCCCCTTCACGGATATCAGGATCTGCCGAAACTACACCAGGGACAAGCACATCCCCTTCAGGAATGAAATCATCAATATGCACCCGATAGCCATCCCTGATCAGGCTCCAGCCGTCAAATGTCGGGCGGAGCAGGCCGGTACCGGTGTCAATGGAGAACAGCTGCATGTTGTTCTTACTGTAAAACAGTTCCGGAAAGTGGCCACGGGGTGTAATCCCTTTTGTATCAAGATCGAAATTGAACTGGAAGGACACCATCCCATGAAGCCGGTCGTCCTTCAACCGTCGTTCTCCGGCAAGAGCGGAATCAAGAGCGTTAAGTGAGGTATCGTGAGTGGGATGGTCCTGGCATGAATACTCCAGGGAGATCCCGCTCCTGTCGGCAGCCATTTGGGCGACCCTGAGCGCCCCGCCATCGAGGTGCGCAATAATCCTGCGGTACGCATGGCGATTGAAGTAGCTGGCCAGACTGCAGGCTATGACCTCGCATTCCTCAGCGTCCCAGTAGCCGGTGACAGGTACATCGTAGTGACCGGCCGGGTAGACGCACTCGAGTTCCCGTGGCACAAGCCCGAGCGGGGAGGTGACGATAAGTTCGTGAGCTCTGCCCGCTATGGCCTGCTGGAACCTGCGGTGACTCTGGGAAAGGGAATAGGGTTTTTTTGCTGAACAGGGCAGGAGAACTGCCACATCTGAGTGCGGGGGAATATACCGGGTTATCACCCGTTCTGCAAACCTCCGCACCTCTGCCCTCCGCAGTGATTCTCCGGAGTTTGCCCGCATGATACCGCTACGTGCGACAGGCATGCACCGTTCCATGAATGCGAACCGGTTGTCAAGATGTCGCATGACTGCCACCTGGGATGCATCGAGCCTGCATCGGGATTCGACCAGATCCCGCAGCTGTGATCCTTCAATGAACAGGGTGACCAGGGCGATCTCCCTGAGAAGCACCTGCCGGTTATGCACCTTCAGGTCATTCTGCCGGCATCCATCACACGAACAGGTCCCCCTCTTGATCACTTCAGCAGGAAAGTCACCCTCGGGTGTACAGAACCGGTTTTGGGCAGTCTTGAGATCGACAGCCCGGAAATCAAAGAGGTCGAATCCCGAATAACACAGGATATGAACATTCGAGGGCAGGGCAGATGCCGGTGCATACCACGCAGTATCGACCGGTGTTTTCTCCTTCATCCCGATAAGCCAGTCGACATAGTTCCGGGGATTCAGGAACGCTGTATGCCAGTTTGCGGCCATCACGCAGTCTCCGCTCTGTGCAGGATTGCCGGGCACGGGGTGGATAAATTTCAGTAGTCCATTGTCGGGAGGCGGGTACTGTTTTACGAGTGCCGGTGGAGCGCAGAGAGGCAGGTTTGACTCTCTCAGCATCCCGAGATCCGGGAAAAGCGATTCAACTTCGAGAGCCATTGGCAGTTTTATTGAAATGTCATCTTTCCAGAAGACACCGGTGCGTGCAAGCCCATCCCGTTTCCTGATATCAAATTTCGTCATTACGCACCTCGATCGCTCCCAGTTCCTGGCGGACGATGGCTTCCCAGCAGGGTTTGCAGGAAACTACAAACCTGCTCTTCGGGTGACTCTCCATCAGACACCTGATTCCCCTGCAGCCCGTCCTTACCATGGCATCGTCCCATTCCGGGATTTCGCTCTGGCCGACAGGAAACGTTTCCTTGAGTTCTTTTGGGTACGGGCCGAAGGGAGGTTTGAAAAAGAGCGTATCGTGAAATTCGTCCCGTATCCCGCCATCGAATGCTATAAGGACCGAATCCCCGAGCTGCAGGCGGGAAAGCATCTGCTGGTAACGCACAATTTCCGTCCGGGAGCAGCTCTCGTTTCCCCGGTAGAAGAACCGTCGTTTTGAAACACGGTCGGATTTTTCCAGAGACTCTGCGCAGCCCAGCAGTGCACGGTAACCGGCCAGGAGCTGCGGGTGGCCCCGGCACCGTTCATCGACCAGTTCCCAGAGTGTCCCGTCAAAAATTGCCTGGCGAATCCGGGAGATCTCGGCCACTGTTACATACAGGTTGTGGAGTGCAAGCAGGCGTTCCCGTTCGCATTCATTGTTCAGCTCTTCTGCAGTATGGGTACGACAGACATTGCAGGCACACGGCAGATCTGCGAGTTCGTCAATTTTAAAACTCCCGTGAGTGGTCAGGTACCGCCCCTCCTTAGCAGAGAGTGCATATGCCGCAGAATCAAAAAGATCGCAGCCCATCGCAGTTGCGAGTGCAAACATGGACGGGTGACCGGCTCCGAACAGGTGAACGCAGGCTGAGGGTGTAAGCCCCTGTTTTGCTGCCATCACAACGCTCACCAGGTCCCGGTAGCGGTACGATTCCATCAGGGGAACAACCGCACCAATCGGGCAGAACGTGAAGTTCAGATCAGTCACCCCGCGGGCGGCCTGTGTACGGAGATCGGTAAAAATGCCGCCCTGCACCGGGCCTGCAACCGGTGCATCCTTTCCAAAAATCTCCTTTGCTTCAGCCAGACGGTGCATGGTTATCGCAAGTTCCCGTTCTGCGGTCCCGCGATCAGCGCCCGGAGAAGTCGGGATATCCAGGGGCACCCATATGTCGCTCCCGATATCACGCTGGAAGGAGAGGGTTTCTGTATTGGTGACCGAGACCTGCCCATATACCGAGAGCTGGAATGATCCTGAATCGGTCATGATCACGCCGTCAAAATCCAGGACCTTATGCAGGCCTTCATCGAGGGCACGCTGCCGGTATTCCCGGCTCTGGGAAAAGATGTAGGCGTTGGTGATCAGCGCCTCGACTCCCATCGATCGCATCTCTTTTGGGGTCACGAGCTGGAGATGGGGATTGATGACAGGGAGAAGCGCCGGGGTTTTTATCGTCCTTTTCCCGACTGTCAGTCTGCCGGTGCGCCCGGCGATATCACTATACAGGCTCTCGAAAGCAATTCCCATGCATCACCGTTATTGTCCTTTTATATATGCGGTTCTGGAGTTAAACGGTTGCCATCATTCCTTTTCAGAGAAGATCTGCCCTTCAAAGGTAAGCACTTCGACGTTCTGGTTCCTCCAGCTCTGCTCAGGGAGCCCGGCTTTGATGCAGGTATGGTCGAGGAAGGTTGGGCTGTCCCAGCAGTATTCAGTTGCGACCTGGGGGAGCAGAAGACCGCTTGTTCCCCGTGCCCTGATGATCAGGCCATGCTTTCCCACTTCAACCTTATCCGGACGTTTACATGCCTCAACATCAAGCGGGGTAGGCACCGTCAGGATCGTGACCTCAAGGGTTATGGAAGAAAGTTCGTCCTTGCGGACCGGGGGAAAACGAGGATCTCCGGTTGCAGCTGCGACTGCTGCATCCTCGATTGCATCTCCCAGCGGCATCACGGGGTAAGGAAAGCCGATACATCCCCGGAGCTGGCCTGACTTCGTGAGGGTCACAAAAACTCCGCGTTTATCCTTAAAGACCGGCGTGAGGGCCAACGCGGGTTTAGGTTTTTTGCCAATGGCATATTCAATCGCACCGCGTGCCAGCCGTAATGCCATCCTGCCTTCATCCGTGGTGAGCAGCATAGAAGATCTCTCCTTACCTTTGAGACTGTCTTTAGTGCCCTTTATTTAACAATCTATCGAACAAAGCACTTTTCTGAGAAAATCTGTCTGCACCGTTGTGCTTATCTCCCGAAAAATCCCATGAGTACAGGAGAGGGAGAGAGCGGCCGACGGTGGCCATTTTGGCTGCTGAGGAAAGTCCCCCCACCAACCGGGTACGCAGCCGTACACAAGTACGGGTGGCGAGAGTCACGGCAATGGCACAGAAACGACACGGCCTGTTTTCAGTCATGAAGCGGTTGAGACGGTTGCACCGTCAAGATCACACGCTGCACGTGAGGCCCGCTGAGCGCTAACAGACAGGAATCGGTGAAACGGCGAATCCCTGCGGGTGCAAGTCAGAACAGGACCAATGGATCGCCCGGTATCTGTCCGGGTATGACGCATAGCTGAATGCCGCTGAAACAGAAGGAGGCTTACTCCTCCCACTCACTTCTTTTAAGTACTTTGATCTGTTTTATCGGATTGCCGAACGTAGTATGATCACTGATGATCATGACCCGGTATTCAGGAAAGCGGAATGTATTCCCCTGTGCACTTTTTCTTCTGCTCTTTGCAGTAATCGTGATGCCATCAATGGCGGTCATACTCACGCCCGGCAGCACATCAACGACAAGCATCGCAAATGGCGATCCGGTGCTTATTTCCGGCATTGCAACCGGCCAGCCCCAGGCCGGTTTTCAGGTATGGGTAATTGGAAAGAATTACGTAAAAATTTCAGGTTTACAGGTCAACAGGGACGACACGTATTCCTATGAACTGAAGTCTGCTGAGACGCAGAACCTTGCTTCCGGACAGTACCTTGTCGTCATCCAGCACCCGATGATGAACGGGGAATTTGATATCATCTATAATGCAGCCAGCGGAGAGGTCATCAACCGCCAGCTGGATTCAGGGAAAGCAATTTTTCAAGCTCACCGGCCGGGAAGTCTCCAGCGTCCGGATGCCGGGTATGCTCTTATGCAGGCAATCAGGAGCCAGAATATCGACGATGATTTCACGACCGTCCCTTTTTTTGTTGATGAACGCACCTCCCTGATTAATCCGATCGGCAACCACTATATCGGGGACAGGTTTACCCTGAGCGGTTCGACGAACCTTGCAGTGGGCAATGATCTCCTGGTTGAAATTTATTCCTCATCGTTCAGCCCAACGCAGAAAGTCCAGGGTAGTGGATTTTCCGGATCGAGCGGTACCGTAAAAGTCATCCCGGGAACCGGCGGGTACAACACCTGGTCCTTTGACGTGGATACGTCCACATTCAGGGCAGATGAGTACCTCGTGAAGGTTTCGGGAGTAACACGTGAGGTAATCGCCTCTGCTACTTTTACGGTTACTGAACGTCCTGCCGTGACAGGTACAACCCCGATCCCTGCAACTCCAACTCTTACGCCAGACTCAACACAGACTACGACATCCCCGATCCAGCCTCCCGTAACACAATCATCGCTCTCCGTTATCGGAATTGTAATGAGTCTTTTTGTGCTGTGTGTTGTACGACTTACGGGGAGAATTTAATTTTTTATTTACCTTTTTACTTTGAACGAATCGAATAAGCAGGTTACCTTGAATATCATTTATGAGGCTAGCCGCCTCAGGGCCTCTCCGAGGCACTGCGGGGCAAGAAGTTATTCTAAAGTTTTAGTTACCGATCCGCCGCGGGGGCGTCCCTTCGGGGCGGCGGCATTCCTCCTGAATTAATTGATATTATCAATCCCTCATGAGATCAAATGGTACGATTTTTATCCTTGAATGAAGGCTTAAGGATCTGTTATTTCGATCCGTACTTTCTGACATGTTTCCATGCCTTGTGGTACTGATCAAATTTTTCTGCTTTCTCATTGTATATTCCCGGGTCTTCCCGATGGAAGAGCTTCCGGTCCTCGCCGACCGGACATACTTTGATACAGAGGCCGCACGGGGAGATATATCGCTTGGCTAATGCTTCTGACCGTATTGCGCAGGTTTTCTTGTCGATCAATCCCCCGGGATAACTTTCGCTGCCGATTGCTTTTACCGGGCAGATGTTTACACACCGCATGCACCGAATGCATAACGGATCTTCCAATATCGGGTCCGGAGGAATCTCTGCCGCGGTGAAAATAGAGGTAAACCGTACCCGCGGCCCGAACTTTTTTGTCAGCAGGGTATTGTTGATGCCGAAATTTCCCAGGCCGGCAAGAAGGGCTGCATGACGGTGAGAGAAAAAGGCGACGGGTGTATCCCTGAGAATCGTTATCGATCCATATCCGTCCCTTGGAACGCCGACAGATGGAAATCCTTCTTCATTGAGAAACGTCGCAATCCGGTAGCTGTTTATGTCAAGCAGGGTATTGACTGTCCGGTACAGTTCATGATACCAGATGGAGGGCGATGTTTCCACAATCGGCAGATCGACCGGCAGACCGATGACAATAACCGTTTGTGCCTCCGGAAAAATCGCCCGGGGCCGGAACTCCCTGGGAACCCACGGTTCGAACAGGGGCTTGTCCCAGCGGGCGACCGGGGCAAATCCTACAAGGGGGATATCCAGAGCCTCACATTTTTTTTCGATCTTTGCCTTCAATGCCCGGCTCATAATTCTACGTATGACGGCACTTGCGATAAAAGGATTTGATATCTGAGCTCTGGCAAAGGGAATAGATGTTTTTTGCCCCGTGACACCAGACAATTCAGTCAGCCGGTGTCATTTCCCTGTAATAGTGATAAAAAAACCGACAATAACCAGTGACGGGAATAGAAATCCGGTATTACGGTCTGAGGCAGACTGCATGAAAAGGGGAGGTCTTATCCCTCCATCACCGTACAAAGGACCGTTCGTTCCCGTCCGGCATTCACATCAAGTTCAAGTACTACGATCTGCTGCCATGTCCCGCACATGAGAGTGCCATTCGCCAGCGGTATCATAAGCGAAGGCCCGACCAGCGCTGCTTTTACATGCGAACGGCCATTTCCGTCGCCCCACCTCGCGTTATGGGCATATGTGATATCGTCAGGAGCAAGCACGGAGAGTGCCCGACGGAGATCGGAAAGAACTCCGGGCTCAAATTCAATGGTTGTCAGGGCGGCTGTCGAATGCCGCACGAACAGATGAACGAGTCCTTCCTGTATCCCGCTTTCACGGACCGCTTTATCAACATCGGACGTTATGTCGATGATATCGCCTTCGGCTTTTGAGGTAACCTTCAGGATCTTCCGGAACATCAGTGCACCGTGTACCATTCTTTACGTTTCAGGAAAAAAATGATTCTTCCATCCGGTTTGACTGTTACTGAAGATGCTTCCCAAGACAATTAGAGAATTTATGAGTGCCACCCGCCTCAGGGCCTCTTCGAGGCACGGCGGGTCAGAACGGCTTATTTTGAATTTAGTAAATTCAATCCACCAGAACAGTTACTGATCCGCCGCGGGGGCGTCCCGTCGGGGGGCGGCGGCGTTCATCATAAAGGGACAGAGGAACAAATTCAGCGTATCTTCCGAATCTTCGTTTTAAGTGCCAACTGATAGTGGGATAATTTAGATAGTAATATCCAAAAAAAGAACGTTTCCCGAATTAAAAATCAGGACGAATTAGTACCTTCTTCAGGCCCAACTTCATTCCCATTTACTGTATTATTCTCCTGTTCTGAACCCTCGGGTTCCGCCATCACATCAGGTTCGGGCTGGACAATTGCCACACCCACGACACGGTCCTTATCATCGAGACGGATGGTGCGCACCCCTTTGGTCCCCCGCCCGATGATGCGGATCTCGCTGACCGGTGTCCGCATGACGATTCCTTCTGCAGTCATGACAATGATCTCATCGGTATCTGATACTGCACGCGATTCGATAATAACAGCATCACGTTCGAGCTGCATGTTCCTGACACCCATGGTCCCTCTGCCATGTCCCCGGAACTCATCGAACTCGGATCTCTTGCCAAAACCGACATCGGAGATGGTGAGAAGGTGATCTTTTTCCAGGAGCGTGACTGCCACAACGGTATCCTCGCCCCTCATCTTCATCCCGCGTACACCCTGGGCACCTCTCCCGACTGTCCGCACCGTCTCTTCGTGGAACCTCAGGCTCTGGCCGAACCGGCTGGTCAGGATGATCTCCTTTGTCCCGTCCGTCAGGATTACGTCCACCAGCTGGTCGTTTTCCCGGATCCTGATGGCGTTTGTACCGACAGATCGCGGGTTGGAGAATTCATTGAGCCGTATCTTGATGACCTGTCCGGACCTCGTTGCAAACAACAGGAAACGGTCTTCCCTGAATTCCCTTACCGGAAGAACGGTGGTCACAATCTCGTCTTTCAGGTTCAGGAGATTTACGATGGGTTTACCTTTTGCGGCACGGGAACTTTCCGGGATCTGGTAGACCTTGAGCCAGTAGACCCTGCCAAGGTTGGTGAAACAGAGGAGGTAGTCTTTCATGCCGGCAACAAACACAGATTCGACAAAGTCCTCGTCCTTGGTGGCCATGCCGGTAATGCCGTGGCCCCCGCGCCGCTGCCGGCGGTAGGTATCAAGATCGATGCGCTTGATGTAATTTGCAGTCGTGATCGAAACGAGCACGGTTTTGTCTTCAATCAGGTCCTCATTGGAAAGGTTGCTGGTATCGAGTGCGATCTCGGTCCTGCGTGCATCCCCGAACTTTGTGGAAACTTCGGTAATCTCGCGGCGGATTTCGTCTTTTATGTGCTCTTCGCTGGAAAGAATTGTTTCAAGACGGGTAATCTCTATCCCGAGTCCCGTTTTCTCATCGGTGATCTTCTGCTGTTCAAGCGCGGCGAGCCGGCGGAGCTGCATCTGGAGGATTGCATTGGCCTGCGGTTCGTCAAGGCTGAATTTTGCGATGAGGGCAAGGCGGGCGTTCTCGACAGTATCAGAAGCGCGGATCGTGGCAATAACCGCATCAATCTGTGACAGGGCAATGAGCAGACCGTCCAGAATGTGGACCTTTTCCCGTGCCTTCCTTAAATCAAATTCTGAACGGAGCCGGATAACTTCTATACGGTGATGGACGAAGTTTTCCAAAAGCCCGTGGAGGTTGAGAATCCTTGGCTGGTTATCGACAATGGCGAGGTTGCTCACCCAGAAACTGGATTCGAGTGCCGTGAGCTTGTAGAGCTGGTTGAGAATGACTGCTGATATCGTGCCTTTCCGAAGTTCGAACACAACGCGGATACCATCTTTGTCTGATTCGTCGCGGATGTCCGAAAGGCCGTCGATGCGTTTATCCTTGACCATCTCCGCGATGGCAGTGATCCACTGTGCCTTGTTTACCTGGTAGGGCAGTTCGGTAACGATGATACGGTCGCCGCGGTTGCCGCCATCGGATTCCTCGATAGTGGCAACTCCCCTGACGATCAGGCGTCCCTGACCGGTGGTGTAGACATTCCGGACACCATCAACGCCCATAAGGATGCCCCCGGTCGGGAAGTCGGGACCGGGCATGATCCGCATGAGATCGTCAACCGGTATATCCGGGTTGTTGAGATAGTGAGAAACTGCGTCACAGACCTCCCGGAGGTTGTGCGGGGGCATTTTGGTTGCCATGCCGACCGCAATGCCATCGGTGCCGTTTACCAGCAGGTTGGGGATCTTTGCCGGGAGGACGGTTGGTTCCTTGAGGGATTCATCATAGTTGGGAATGAACTTTACCGTCTCTTTGTCCAGATCTTCCAGTAGTGCTTCTGCGTATTTTTCGAGCCTGACCTCGGTGTAACGGCTTGCAGCAGCAGCATCGCCGTCAACCGAACCGAAATTACCCTGTCCCTGCACCAGCATGTAGCGGTAGGAGAAGGGCTGGGCCATCTTGACAATCGTATCGTATATGGAGGCATCCCCGTGAGGGTGGTACTTACCCATCACGTCACCGACCACCCTCGCACTCTTCCTGGTGGGTTTGTCGCTGGTGTTGCCCATCTCCCACATGGCATAGAGGGAGCGGCGGTGAACCGGCTTGAGCCCGTCGCGGACATCGGGAATGGCCCGGCCGATGATAACGCTCATGGCATAATTGATATACGAGGTCTTCATCTCGTGTTCGATGCTGATGGGTTCAATCCGGTGGGTCAGGGGACCGCCTGCGGGCGGGGCATCCTCAGATGTCAAGGTTGGTCACCTCCCGTGCGTGACGGATAATGAAATTCTTCCGTATTTCCACATCTTTTCCCATCAGCGTCTTGAAGATCTCGTTGGCTTCCATGGCATCCTCGATATTGACCTGCTTGAAGATCCGGTTCTCCGGGTTCATGGTGGTGTCCCAGAGCTGGTGTGCGTTCATCTCACCAAGACCCTTGTACCGCTGGACGGAGACTCCTTTCTCGCCCATAGCGGCCGAGACTTTCTGCATCTCGTCCTCGTTATAGACGTATTTCTCCTCTTTTCCTTTTGCCACC
>Ga0209492_1000071_pt1 | contig 32975 bp, 26 predicted proteins | sample PPLLak12cMay2015_FD_187253 | JGI IMG/M metagenome (GOLD analysis project Ga0209492, IMG submission 187253) | Freshwater sediment microbial communities from Prairie Pothole Lake near Jamestown, North Dakota, USA - PPLs Lake P7 Core (1) Depth... | ecosystem: Environmental > Aquatic > Freshwater >... | reverse complement strand
GGACCTGTGCTTCCAGTGCTTCCAGTGCTTCCAGTATCACCTGTTGGACCTGTGCTTCCTGTTGGACCCGTATCTCCTGTTGATCCTATTGGACCCGTATCTCCTGTAGGCCCTGTAGGTCCTGTAGGTCCTTCGATTCCAGTTGGACCTGTGCTACCAGTACTTCCAGCTGATCCAATCGGACCTATTGGACCTCTCGGACCAATTGACCCTGTACTTCCAGTTGAACCTGTTGGACCAGTTGAACCTGTGTCACCAGTTGAACCAGTATATCCCGTACCACCAGTCGCACCTGTACTCGTCGCACTACCATCGGTTCCTTTCGGACCAGTATCACCAGTTGGACCCATACTTCCTGTATCACCCGTCGCACCTGTATTAGATGCAGTACCATCTATACCTCGCTGACCTGTGGGTCCTGTACTCCCAACATCACCAGTTGGACCTGTCGCACCTTCACCCGTCGGACCCGTCAGGCCAGCTTCACCTGTTGAACCAGTACTTCCTGTACTTCCTGTATTCGAAGCAGTCCCGTCATAACCTCGGGGTCCTGTGCTCCCTGTTGTACCCGTCGGACCTGTCGCTCCAGTATTCGAAGCACTACCATCGGCTCCCTTCGGACCTGTGGCACCAGTCCAACCCGTATAACCATCTAAACCCTTAGGACCTGTCGGACCTGTGGGTCCCGTATCTCCTGTCGCACCAATCAATCCATTCGGACCAATTGGTCCTCGTGGACCAATTAAACCTGTCGGCCCAGTACTCCCAGTTGAACCTACACTTCCTGTATCACCCGTCGCGCCAGTACTTGTTGCACTACCATCAGCTCCCTGAGGCCCCGTCATTCCTGTACTACCCGTCGGTCCAGTACTACCCGTAGCACCAGTATTAGAGGCAATACCATCAATACCCTTGGGACCTGTCGCACCTGTACTCCCCACAGCACCAGTCGGACCAGTGCTTCCTGTTTCACCTGTTGGTCCTGTCGGTCCTGTCGGACCTATCGAACCAGTAGGACCTGTCGCTCCTGTATTCGATGCAGTACCATCATGACCCCTCGGACCAGTCTCACCAGTACTACCTGTGGGTCCTGTAGCTCCTGTGGCACCTGTATTAGACGCAATACCATCTAAACCCTTGGGACCTGTGGGGCCAGTGGGACCTGTCCACCCAGTATCTCCATGAGGGCCTATCGGCCCAATTGGACCCCTAGGACCAGCTTTTCCAGTCGGACCAGTTGAACCTGTTGAACCAGTACAACATGGGCCAATTGGTCCAGTAAAACCTGTACTTCCCGTTGGCCCCGTAGGACCCTTTGGACCCGTGTGACCACGATGACCACGATGACCGCGGTGACCACGATGACCACGATGACCGCGGTGACCACGATGACCACGATGACCTCTTTTACATCCATCATGATGATGTTCACGAAAACTACCACATGAGCGGTATCCCGATTCAGATTCAGACCCACTAGAACTACATAAATCCAAACTATCACATGAGTCAGAACTCGAATCAGAACTCGAGTCAGAACCCGACTCCGAACTTGTATCAGAACCAGATTCAGAACTAGAATATTCATGAACGAATTTCAATATATCATCAACATCATCTGGTTTACCGCGGTGATGATAACATAAATCACTCATAATATATATATATATATGATATATCATATTCTTTTTATTACTCTAACTTATCCTAAGCAACTTTACTTAGAAAATAATCACATAATCATAACATCATGTTATGTCTGATCTCAAAACATTAAAATCTATACTTATCGACACTTTCAAAGTAAAAAATTGGAGCAGATTACAATACGATACTTACAAAACAATCCAACAATACGTTAATGATTTTAGAGAAGTAAACCGCATCTCTGAAATCAAGGATGACCTGACCATTATAAGATGTAATCTTAAAGACCAAGTATGGTTCAATCTCTCTAAATCTAAACCCATTATTGGTCACTTATTAGATACAATGCAAATAATACATTATACATATGATGAAAACATACAGTCTACTAACTTCAATATTTCCATATCATTCAATAAATTTCAAGTCCATTGTAGTATGTACAAGAATTTAATTAATAATTTCACAAACTATTACATCTTCTTCGAAAATGAAAAACATCTACGAGCATATATGAGCTTTTATACAACTTTCAACACAAATGAAACCGAGTTGTCAAAGTGTAAATTACCCGAATTCGATAAGATTTACGAGATTACTAATCTCAGTCAAAATATTTTATATCAAAGTGATTTAATTAACTTCTTCTCAGAAATCATTATGTACTATGACGAATCTGGAAAAATCGGAGATTTACCAATTGGTAATGATTTAAACGTGACTCTCAATCAACTAATTGAGAAATCAAACCGCTATCTTTCACAGAAAAAAACAGATGTTAACTACAATTTCAATAATTGATAAGATTCAAAAAATTGATTCATAACATTAGTTAGCTACTTGAAACTAACTAATATTATGAAGCAGTGTTTAGCTTTAAGATTAAACGGTATTCAATGCACATACAATGCAAAAAACGGTTCTTACTGTGGTCACCACAATAAGAACCAAAAATCACAAACTGAAGAAAAACCTACTAAGATAAGTAACAAAGGAGAACGCGGTGAAGTATGTGTTATCAGAAAGATATTTACCTTATCAGGGGATGACTTAGTTAAAATATTTGGATCCAGAGCAAGTAATGGAGTTACAGTACTAGACATTGAAACCAAGAAACCACTTGCTTATGAGTGTATAAAAAAATCAAAAAGTAATAGTAAAACGGATTGTCTTATCAAATTCAATGATAGTGATGAATTATTATACATAACAATCAAATGCGCACACGGATCATCACCATCAATATTAAACCACACACCACGTTCCGCTAAATGCTTTCAAAAAGATGGTGAATTACACCAATATCTCAATACACTTGATAAAGTAATTACTCAAATAAACACAGATAGGTATGCTAAAACAGTCGGTGAAGATATACCTACAGATAAAATAACAATAGAACCCAATGATAAAGAAGCTCTAATACATGTCATATCATATTTCATGTTCAGTGGAACGGGTTCAACCAAATCAAAATATCCTTGTAATAGCATACTTGAAGTACGTAACCCAGAAAATACTGAAGAATGGAAGTTTACATTATGTGACGATGAGGAAAGTAAACTCAATTATATAAAAGATATATACCAACGGCTTATTATCTCGATGCGAGATAAAGGTATGCCAAAGAAACACACCAAAATGTGTGAACCATGGATTTACTATCAAGATAACAAAGACAAGGAAAACGGTAGTTTACATATTAGGATAAAAAAATCTTAATTTGTGTTAGGTTAAAAGTTAACAGTTATAAATTGTTCACATCAATATCATATTTCTCAATAATCTCTTTTTGAGTCTTAGTTAAACGGTCTTCATTGAGTTGAAGACTAACCAACTCCATAAAAAGACTCACCAATACCATCGGGTCTTGATCACGTACAAAATCGGTCATAAATTGATATAAATGAATATGTTGTGTTGATGGTAAACCTCGCATCACACCTATCATCTCTTCAAAAAATCCTTTTAACCGTTGATGTTCGCTGATATTCTTCATCATAGTCGCATACTTATTTGAATCAAAACGGGATAATGTTTCAATACTCACTACTTTATTGTCTGATAACTGCCGCTTCAAATTATCTTTGAATTGGATAATTTCATCCGAAATTATCGGGGGGAGTTCACTTTCTTTGGTTGTCTTGTCAGTCTTGTCAGTCTTGTCAGTCTTGTCAGCATATTGTGACAAATCTAACGGTTGTTGTGTTGGAATAGTAAGTTGTTTCTCTACGGCTTTTAAACAATCTGGAATTTTCGAATACCCCGCATTAGTTAATTGGGTTGATGTAATTTTTAACTCAGGATTCTCTTCAACATCAAACAAATTATCTTTAGTTTTCGGTACTTCCAAAGATACTGGTTTACTTGATTCCATATCATCATCTAATTGAGAAGCTAAATGAAGGCGGTTAGTCCGATGTATATCATCACTATTTTTCAAATGATAATTAATCATTCTCTCCAATTCTAATAAGGTTTCGTTATCCGTATTACTATCATCAAAAAAACCCACTTCAACCCATCTATCATTAGGATTCAACTTAAATTTAATCACCAAATGCTTATCAATACGCCTAATAATCATATTAAACATGGTCTGTAAGTTACATGTTTTGTAATGCTCGATAATTGACACATAATGTATACAATCAGTTGCAATTAACTCATATAATTCTTTTAAACTTGCACCCTTCATAAGCTCAACATCTTCTTCAATATCATCTATTTTCAACCGTTGATAATATTCACATAAGTCGTTATCATCTATCGTATACGGTTGTGATTCCATCTATAATGTATAAATGTATACATTTATAACTACTTAAATACTTAAGTAAGTATTTACTTATATAACATATCTATCATGGCATCACAACCTACAATGGAACCAGTCACGAATGAAACACCCAAAACTATCGGGATTCCTGAAATTATTGAAGCCATTACAAATAACTGTCTAACTCATAAAACGGATGAACTTAAATCACTGTGTTTTAAACTATTCGATACACCAAATGATCCACGGCTAGCAGAATATGCGATTACTCAGGGACTCCTAGAATATATCAAAAAATCCAATAATATTATTAAGTATCTGTTAATAGAAATGAAGGAGGAAAAAACAGACCACTTGGAAAACATCTTCCGTAACTTAGTCGCAGGTGCATCAGCATCTGATAACCAGTTCTTCATCATCTTCCTGCTCAATTTACAAAAAGAACTCAACATTGATCACAATAATATTCTAACAGCCGTATGTAGTAGTGAAAATATACCATTCATTCGTGATATTGTCACCAATCTATCACGCTCTGGAGTAACTGACCTAACTCCTGGACTACTTAGTGCATGTCGGACTAAATTAGATAGCGTTATCGTCTTCCTATTCAAGATGGCCGATGACCTAAAGATGACAATCGATTATGAAAAGTGTTTAAGTCTAGCTATTAACCAGAACTCATACGGTATTCTTAACCTATTTCTAGACAGACTCGCTGGAACTAGCGATAAGATCACTTCGAAACTGATAGAATCACCACAGAAAGAAGGTAAAGTCATGATGGTTGACTTCTTTCTGAAGAAATGTAGAGAAAAACAAATTCAGGTTCAAGTATGAACCCACTTCACATCCTTAGCAAATTGTAAGATATTGGGATACCACTCTAGGTTCCAACGGTCTTTAACTTCATCCCATGTAACTTCAAGAGTAGTGTATTTCTTCAATGTTTTATCAGGATTAAAGATGTTGCTGACTAAAATCCATTTTTTCCTCTTATATAAATACATATATCCTGCAATCTGGATCAGATATTTGATCGGGATCTGTGTCAGAAGGTTGTCATCTTTAACATGGCATTTGATTTCTAAACCCGTCTCCGAATTCAATAACCCATCACAGATTCCACCAATCCTTGGATGATTCGGATCAACCACAAACTTGGCCTTCTCTACACTTACCTTATGTAACTTCTGATAGTAATATAAGGCAACTGATTCATTATCATTACCAAATTGTGTCGCATATGTATCCTTTGGAATATAACCGTTCTCAATTTCTTCACGTAAGGCCTCCTTACTCTGATACTCATCTAAATCAAGAACGGTTGCAAACTGTGATGGTCCCAAAAACTTCCGATATTTTCTAGGCTTTGTTGATTCTGACATTTGATAATTTTGAATAATAATTATCAAATGTCAATTATTTTTATATAATTAACATTTTATACCTTGATGTATGTATATACATATACATACATATACATAACAATGAGTAACCTTAGTAACATTCGTCACATCGAACTCTGGAAAACAGATTACGCTAATATGAGTATATTCGATAGAGAATTCAATACATTTGCTAACCGCTCTAACGAACACCCAATTTTACGCAATACCCCCATCGAAACACACCTCTTTGGAATAGATGATACACCAAATCACGATACTATTACTACAAAAGAATCGCTACAACTTAAAAAAGGTCAATATAAGTCTAATCAACAGTTATACCGAATGTTTCATACGCAAGAAGTTAATTCACCATGTTATCCTAATATTGATCAGAATGCATGGAACAATACCACTAAAGCATCCTATCAGACAAAAGATACACGGGACCAATTTAACTTACATGAACAATAAAACGGTAGTCCTGCCCCTTAGGTCAATTCTAAAATTGAATATTCAATAAATTCATAATGTGCACCATCAGTGGTGATAATTGTTAAACTCTTCTCATCACCTGGAGATGGGTCATCATCTGTCAATTTATTACAAATAAACAAAATATGGCGACTCTTCTTCATCATTGTAATAAACCGTTTCGTCACATCTGGTTGATTCTTCCCAACACCATAAGTAACCTTTTTAATATTTTTTAAAGGACAATCTATGGAATAAAAATACTGATACTTAATTAACGGCGTCGTATTCTCACGATAAACATACTCATTACCCTCTAAGGTATTGACAACTAAACTTTTAACACTACGAGGTACTGGATCACTATTAGAGAGAGAATTCGAGACCCTAACGAGTGAACCGTTTTCACGATTATCAAATTGATTGACAAATAACTCAATAAAAGTATCTGTCACATCAACCCACGTTTCACCACAACCATAATGAGCCCCAATAATATGATCATTCCTGATGTCTTGACTTGAAATCTCTTGAATCATATTACGGCGAGTAATCTTCAAAACATGATGTAACATCTGAGTCTTATAACAGGAACCCTTAAAATACTGAATTAAATTCATCTCTGACATAAATAACCACTTTTTAATGGTCGAATGATTATTCGCCATATCAGAGAAAGAACCTGTCTCTAGATATTTATTATAAATGTACGGCCAATGATTAATCATATCCGATTCATAATTAATAACATCTGGAACACCACATGAAAATGTATCAGGAAACATATAAATTGTATCAGGTTTAGGAGGTGCCGATAAATAAGACAAACTAACACGGTTAGCAATCGCCCTATAACTTATATCAAAGCGCGTTCGTATAACCCAATCATATTTAATATTATGCTCTAATTCGTATTCAACTCTCATCTGGTTATTTAACCAACGGCGATACCATAAACAAGTCACAAAATCATTCGTCACCAATTCTTTCTGAATGCGCTTTTTAGCCACCTTAACACACTCATGGTAATACTTACATAAATCAGCCTCACGCTGATGAATTTCAATAGGGTAATCCTCCACATATTTGAAAACTACATGATGAGAACCAAACATATCGCGGATCAATTGCTCATTACTCGGAGAATACCCATCATCCCTTTGACTAAGAACAAAGACATCATAATCAAGGGTATCATACATAATATAATTCAAAATATGCGGTAAACATATATCGAACGTCCGAAACACACCATATATTTGTAAAGCATACTTCATAAATATAATATGATATTACTATATCATATTATATTATATAATATTTATGACAAATAATCAACACATTGATACGATAAATTCAGGAATTATATAAAAAATAAATTCTAATAATATATATAAGAAATGAAGACTATTTTAGTAACAGGAGCATGCGGATTCATAGCCAGTAACTTTGTCCATAAACTACTCAAAACTGGCAAGTATTACGTCATTAATGTTGATAAGTTGAATTATTGTGGGACACATAAAAACATAGAGAAGGAATACAATTATGAAACTCATACGATTGAACAACCCGATTTAACTAATTATTGCTTCTATAAAGCCGATATTAATAACTCAGAATTCATCTCAGATATTCTGAACAGACATAAAGTAGATATACTATACCATTTTGCCGCACAATCACATGTTGATGTCTCATTCGGTAATTCCCTACAATTTGTCATCGATAATGTAATGGGAACCGCAACATTACTCGAATGTGCCAGAGTTTATGGCAAATTAGAGCGGTTTATCTATGTCAGTTCTGATGAGATTTACGGTTCTGTCAGTGAGGATAAAGATGATGTTGTGCTTAAATATGGCATCTATGATGCCACCAACCCTTACTCTGCAACTAAAGCATCAGCTGAACTGATGGTCAAATCATATATCATCTCATATAAACTACCCGCTATTATCACTCGTAGTAATAATGTCTATGGACCAAGACAATATTGGGAAAAACTAATCCCCAAGAGCATATATAACTTACAAAAAGGTAAAAAAATCCCCATTTATGGGGATGGATCCGCAAAAAGAAAATACCTGTTTGTCGATGATGCTTGTGATGCCTATCTTTCCATAATGGAAAACGGTAAAAGTGGCCAAATTTATGAGATGGAGTCACATAACGAATTTTCCGCATTGGAAATGGCACATAAGTTCATATCCATATTAAAACCATATGATGACCCCCACAAATGGATTGAATATGTCTCTGATAGAGCATTCCATGATTCAAGATATATTGTCAACCCACTCACATTATCAGAGTTAGGTTGGTCCGCACAAATGCCGTTTGATGAGGGATTAAAAAAGACTGTTGAATGGTACGTCAAATATGCCATTCCTGAAGCACATTGGTCGTATAGTGATGAAACAACAATGATCACTAAAATATAATGCAATCAAAATCAAATGAAATAATTTAAAATGAAAAAATTGATTTTATTTTAATCAACGATATGAACATTCTCATATAATAAAATGTTCGTATTCTTGTCATGGATGGCTATATTGGCTATGTTTGGATATAGTCTACACTTTATCAGCTGTATGGTTCCTTGTTACTCATGTAATGAACTAGACAATGACTTCTGTAGTGGCTGTCTAATGTGTCCTAACTGTTGCAAATGTCAGGAACTAAGTGCGGATGACTCTGATAATGATACAGCGGGTTGCTCATGTCATAAACGTCACCTATGTCGTGACGAAGACGAAGACGAAGAAGACGAAGAAGACGAAGACGAAGACGACGACGACGACGACGAAGACGAAGAAGATGATGATAATCTTCCACTAATTAAAGACTAAATGAATAAATGAATATATAAGAAATTATATATCATTTATATATTTATAAATAATATAGAAAAAAATGAAAGGTATCGTATTAGCAGGAGGATTAGGAACAAGATTATACCCATGTACTTTGGTCGTCAATAAACACCTCTTACCCATCTATAATAAACCCATGATATTTTATCCACTTGAAGTCTTAGTTAAAGCTGGTTGTAAAGAGATCTTAATCGTCTCTGGGCCATCTTTAGGAGATTTTGCCAAATTAATCGGAAACGGTGATCAATTTGGATTAGACTCCGTTTTATATGCATATCAAGATAAACCAGACGGTATCTCTGGTGCACTTAAATTAGCGAAAAGCTTTGTGGGTCAAGAAAAATTTGTCGTTGTACTAGGAGACAATATTCTCTTCGATGATATTACACCATATATTAAAGAATTCGAACAAGAACCCAAAGGCTCTTGTAAACTGTTCATAAAAGAAATCGATAACCCGACTGCTTTCGGTGTGGCTGAGATTAAAGATAATAAAATTACCAATATTATTGAAAAACCAAAGAATCCACCCACTAATTATGCGGTTATCGGACTGTATATGTATGATCACCACGTCTTTGATTTAATCAAGGACCTCAAGCCCTCCAAAAGAGGTGAATTAGAAATAACAGATATTAATATGAGTTATGTCAATCAAGGAACCGCCTCATACGCCTTATTAGGATCAAATTGGTTAGATAGTGGGAGTTTTAAAACACTATTTGAAGCTAACAAGATCGTGGCCCAAATGATGGGTGAGGATCATGTCAATATGTAACATGTCACAATTAACCAATATATAAGTATCTTACCCATAATAAGTATATACTTATTATGGATCAGGTAATGACCATTTGTAAAAAAAGTGGGATTATTCACAATAATTTATCACAAAATAAGACATTAATCGAATTATTCAAAAATCTCAAACAAAAATACTTTTATGAGGTCGGTACATCAATTGGATACTACAGTCTGTTAGCAGGACTCATGGGGTGGAAAGTCACCTGTTTTGAAATGAACCCCGACTGGTATAACCGCCTATGTATTCATATCCGCGATCATCAAATGACAGATAAAATAACACCTATTTACACTGAGATTATGATGAAACCGTCATTAGATCACTTCATCTACCAACAAACCGAAAAAGGGGGAATCGTTCAAATTAATACCCAGAGGAATCTGGTCGAAATCCTCGAAGGTTTAAAATATTCTTTACAACATCAGTTAATTGATGGGTTAATTATTACTATTGTCCTCAAGATAAGACCCACTAATCAGTGGTTAGAAATTCTTATGAAAATACAAAAATATAATTATACGATATTTGACTTAACCGTTCCTCAAAAAATGAATGATATTGTCAAACTGGTTCCATTTAACCTTGAAACTATTCATTATTTAAATAACACAACATTATTATTCCTCAAAAATCAACTGGTATCTAGTTTATCTTAGATGTGGTAATATTGGGTCACTTTGACCACTTTTGGAAAAACTGACCCCATACTTCTTTAGTAACTTGAGGCAGCTTAACAGACGCTATAGGTACAGATTCAGTTATTGATAATAACACAATATTTTTCCCCAAATTCTTGATTTGACAACAAAAATCCAAATCATAGAGTAATTGACTAGTATCCAGATGAATACCATAAAATTGCAATTCACTACGGAAGAATTGACACCCGATGACACTATCAACAATCACATTCTTCTCTTTTTGTGAAACCTCTTCATACTTATGATTAGTCATGAAATTACCTCCTATTAGACCTACCATACCAATCGACTCATCATATAATGCATCAACCGCTTGATCAATTATCTCCTCGTTAATCACCATCGGTTGGTCAAACCAGATAATAACACCTGTATTAACGGCTTCACATAAGGATCTTTTAATATATGGCGTCTCCTCTAATTGAGCCGCATGAATGACCTTGAATTTAGGATTAATATTAGGTAAATTATCTAAATATGAAATCAGTTCTGAATCGTGACTATAATTATCATAGATAATCATTTCTGAGACATCATCACGCGCAACAATCTTATAATAAGACCCTATCGTGGAAACTACTTGCTCCTTGTCTCCACTAACAATCATAATTAAGGTCAGACTATTCTGAATGAACTTGCGAGCCAAAAGGTTATAAAATGACTGAGACTGAAAAAGTGACTGCTCATTAATATTCTGTAAATAGCGACCACACCATGTTTCCCATAAATGCAAACAATATGAATTCTGAAACACCTTATGACAACAATCATAATTAATCTGGTTCGATAAGACTAAATCAGGAAACGGATCCCATAAAGGATAAAAGAACGCATCATTTGGCAGAATAGTAATAGGATATGACTGTGCTAAATTATACGGCACTTTAACCGAATGTAGATCCCATTGCTGAGTAAATGACTCGTATGATTTATACCATTGACGACCAAACTCTGTATTCGGTTTAGACATCATTACGGCATTACATAATCCATAATTGTCACCTTGAATCCCCATGACATAATCATACTTCATCAAAGCAGTTAATGGACGTAAACAAATCGTATCAATATCCAAATAAATACCACCTTGTTCATTCATTAAATCCAATCTCACTATATCCGCTTTATGGGCATAACGGGTCACTTTCCTATCAAATATCGTTGTTGGTGGCTCTATTTGATGCAATGTCAAATAAGGTTTAATTTGATCCCATAATTTCCCAAAGGGTTCATACTTATAGTGGAAATAGATTTTATCTGGTTTATTCAGGCAATATGCTGAATAGATTGCCACATACTTGACTAAATCAAATTCCTTGAGATCACGCGGTGTTGGCTCCTTAAAACCATAAATAAAATGAATTATATTAGGAACTTGCCCACCTGAGGGTGGAGGCGTAGACACAATTTTAAGTTCACCCAATTGATATGATTTTTTACCAATCTCTACCCGTTTTAATTGTAACTTCGGTTTGTCTTGCTCCGTTGTCTGATTAGGTATTCTATGACATGGTTTAGGACGATTTGGTTGCCTCTGTTTAGGTGTTGGTCTGGCTTTAGGTTGTAGATTGTCTGGATTAGGCTGAATGATTTGTGTTAACATGGGTTGACGCTTAGGCTTATTCTTCGGTGGATCGGGTCTCGGTACAGGATCAACTAGTTGATCCTCTTCGCTTGGAGCATATTTGCGATTCTCTCGGTAACCATGCTCTACATAATGACGGATCGCTTCTTGTTCATTACTAATTAAATATTTCAGATCTGGATACTTGGAACGGTAATAGATCCAATTGAAATCTGACGGAATTCCATTGGGACAAATAGACTCTTGGGGCACAGTATTTGAAGTCTGTGTTACATATAGACGATTCTCACGATAACCATGATCTCGATAATGTCGGATCGCATCAGATTGACTATTGATACCAATTAAATCTGGATTCTGTAATTTATATGCTTTCCAATCAAAATCGTACGGTAAATCTACTTCAGAAATTAGTTCCGTATCTGATCTATCACGAGAAGGATTGACAGGACGATACGTAATCCAATCATAATCAGAAGTAGATTTTTCCATTTGTATTATATCGGTTGATAGATTGGTTGTGTCTGGTTTATACAGACGACCCTCTCTCCGCCCATGATCTACATAGTGTTTCATCGCATCTTGACGAGACTTAATATGTTGCAAATCAGGATGACTTGTTTTATATGCAATCCAATCAAAATCCTTAGGTGTTTCTCTTTCATAATTAATCTCATTCTCATCAACTGGATGAGATAACTGGGGTGGAGGGGCACCACGGATAATTGTAACCGTGGTTGTGGTTGTGGTTACCACATTCGTCAATGACGATAGTGATTGTTCCACACTCGGTTGAGGTTTATTAGTATATTTACGACTCTCTCTAAAACCATGTTCAAGATAATGCTGAGCTGCATCTTGATACGTTTTAACATGTAAATCTGGATTACTTGACTTATACACATGCCAATCAAAGTCGCATGGTAAACCGTTAATTTTGTTCATTTGCTCATAATTAACCTCACTAATTTCCAATAATTGGTCTGCTCGTAAATCTTTTTCCATATAATTAATAGGTGTTACAACATCCTCCTTATTCTCATGTTTATAAGGACGGCTTTGATGCCGCCCATGATTTTGATAATGTTTAACGGCATCTCCATAACTTTTAAGGCTTTTTAGATCACGATTTAAAGAACGATACGCCAACCAATCAAAATCTTCTGGTAAATTATTGGCTTTATTCTGATAAACAGTAACTAACTTATTATTAATCAATCCTTTGTGATCCAAAACAACTGGTTCTGTTTTCTTCTCTTCAATTGGTTTGAAAGTATAAGGACGATTCTGACGATGACCGTGCATTTTATAATGCTTAATAGCATCACGCTCATTAGTAATAAACCGAAGATCTATGTTTAAACTGCGGTATGCAATCCAATCAAAGTTTTCAGGTATATTATAAGACATTGAAAACCAATATAATTATATTATATAAGTCATCAATTTAGATAATTTAGAATTATCTCTTACGATTTGGTGGTGGATTATTTAGATGTGATCTTTGTCCAATCGTATTAATTTGTTTCCTCATATGGTCCCATGTCAACTGCTTCTGAGCTAACTCATAACCCTTCTCCTTAATCGCCTGATATTTCTGTTGATCATAATTAGACAAAATTTCCTTAATTTGAGCCAAGGGATCATTGGGATCCGCTAAGATATAATTGACGTTGGGAACCAATAGCTGATCATATTCAGTATCACAGTAGACTAACCCTCGAGCTCCCATGATTTGGGGCAAACGCTCACTATAATAAAGATACTTCTGATAATTATTATATGATGTCGCATGAATACATAAATTAATTTTACTATTTGAAAAAACCTTGGGACATTCCTCATAGCTAATTGAACCCTTATAACAGTCTGGATACATCTCCTGAAACTCCTTCGGTCCATAAATATGGAAATTAATATCTTGTCGGTTACGATACAATAAATCAACCATCTCTTTACGATGAACCCTAACAAACTTCCTCATAAATATATTATAATCCGTATATAAGTTAGTACATACAATACTGACATCACACGCATGTGATGGATCATTGACATAATAAGTGATCTTAGGATCAAAACCAGGGGGACAATACATATAGTTATACTGACCAGCATCTCTCAAATATTTAATTTCACGACCATCGCATGTTAAATAACCGTTTAGTAGTCTAATAAATGCCATTTTCAAACATTCCATTTCACCCGTTGGAGGCATAGGATCCCAATTATAAGACAAGTATAAAATCTTGTGCTTGATTTCATTCTTCATGGTTACCATGAGATCTAAACCGTTATGACTTTCAATGAAATACTTGGAATTCCAAAATAAAACAATATCAATCGGAGGATTATTGTCTCGTAGACCGCACTCATAATGATCACACTTCTCACCTCTCAAATACCGCATTAATTCACTACGAATATTATCATGATGATGTTCCAAATAATGAGATAAAGGAAAGAAATAAACATTATAATCTTTCTCTAAATAGTTAGCACACGCACGAAAACCATCTGCTAAATGATAATATCCGATAATCAATAATGACTGTTTTTTTGACATTAGATATGATATGATATTATATAAACGGTAATATTTATATCATTTGTAAAATCCTCTTAATTTCATCAAGATTGGCCCTATTATTAGGATCAATCTCTAACATCCGCAATAATAATTGCTTCTCAACCGCATCAAACGGTTGAGAATTAATCAGTTTCAAATGCTCCTTAGTGTAAAACATTTTATTCAACTCCTTCTCAGTATCAACCCAAAAAAGAACCTTATCTGTTAATAATTCATAGTACAGACAACCCAAGGACCATATGTCTATTTTACTCGTCTTCAACTGAGTTATATCCAATGACTCTGGTGCGGTATAACACAACGTTTGATACACATGTTTATCAGGTATAATCTTACTATCTGATGTTAATAGGTATGAATGACTGAAATCAATGACTGAAATATTTCCATTATCATCCATTAGAACATTCTCTGGTTTAATATCAGCATGAATGATATTTTTCTCATGTAAAATCTGTAATAAGTTAACAACCTCTCTCAAGATTTTTCTGGATTGCCCCTTATCAGATGGTGATTGTATCGGTTCACCAACATAGTTCATTTCTATATGAAATCTCGAATTCATTGCGTCCAAATAAAATTTTCTTACTTTAGGAAAACCGCTAAATTTATCCAAAATTTGGAGAATAACTACTTCTGCTTTAGCAGATAATATCTGTTTTGGATCAGACAAAAAATACGATTTACGCACATTATCTTGAGCGACATGACACTCTGATGTATATGATGTATATATTTCCATCTTACTTAAAAATATCTAAGTCACCATAACAACACTTCAATTTTTTTCAACCAATGTAGTGTATCATTGAGATCATGATCATTAATAGAACCATTATATTGATTCCTAGCATATCTGTATACCGATTAGATTTTGACTGATGCTCCGACATTTTAGCAAACTGTTTCACTTTATCAACAGCTGATAATTGACTCACTACAACAACATCTTTAGTATTAAGAATACATAGGTTATCAACTCCAACAACTACGACTTTCTGTTTAGAGTAATAATTAAAAAGGTGGCAATTAGATGCCTTATATTCAGTACAATTCAGAGACTTATAAGGTTCGGAAACCTGATAAATTTCACCCCATGAACCAATATCTGACCACAAACCACGAAAAGGGACAACACATCCATTAACGGTTTGCTCCATAATCAATTTATCAAATGACCTAGATGAACACCCTTGATAAAGTTGCCTATTAACATGAACCTCCAATGTCTTTGATGTCTCGCCATCCAACTTTAAAAACCCAATCGTCTCTAATAAAGACGGTTGTAAGATATGGTATTCTTGTGCAATAGCAGCTAAACTAAAGTAATAGATACCACTATTCCAATAACACCTCGGATTGAGAATCAATTGTTTTGCCATATCATAACAGGGTTTTTCTATAAACTGCTTAATTTGCTGATTATCTCCCTCGATAATATAACCATAGTCGACCTCTGGATACGATGGAGTCACACCAAAAGTAACTATCTTACTCTTAATTAATTGACTACACAATCCCATTGAACGGTTCAATGATTCCATTGATAAAACATGATCCGATGGTAAAACAAGACACTCTTGATCATCAGATAGTGTTAATTGGTACTGTTCAAAATACCTAACTAAACACCCTAACGCTGGTCCCGTATTCTTAGATAAAGGCTCTAAGATCACAGTAATCGGCACATTCAGTTCCAACTTTAATAAAGACTGATTAATATCAGCTTGATTCTTCTGATTACATATAATTATCAATCGGCTACATGGTTGGTCTAATTGTTGGGTTCTCAATAGGGTTTCCTCAAGTAAGTTATACTTCTCACCAAACATAGACAACTGCAATTTATTAGGTACCATTTCACCACATAATACAACTACTACTACCATTGATATAATATAATATATATCAACGCTTTAAACACACATTTTTATTTTTTTCAAAAAAAATCTAAAAATAAATTACAAATTTATTTTTGAAAAAAAATTAAAAAAATTAAAAAAAAATGTCACTTATTATTTTGTGACCATACCCTCTCTATTAAGAGAATGGTGTAATATCTCTACATAGCCCTTACCGACCCTATAGGGTCGCAACAAAGCACCAATTTATATCACTCGATCAACAACAGTCAAATAAACCAAATATATCTGGCATTCCTCGTTAGGAATGCCCATTCAATTAGGTTAGTTGAGACTAACTAGATCAACCTCATATAAAGTGGCCCACATCCCACTAACAAAGTTATGGGATATTGGTGGCTATGGGGCTATGGGGCTATGGGGCTATGGGGCTAGGGGGGGCTAGGGGGGCTATGGGGGGGGTCTCCCCCCCACACCCCAAAAATTGGATTTTCGGGTGAAAAGTTATATATAATCTATTGTGCTAAATTATATATCATTGGATTCATCTGATTATGTCATTTGTTTGTCAATATTGTAACCGTATGTTTAGTATGAAACATCACTTGAAGCGTCATGTTGATGGGAAAAGATGTAAAGTTTTAAAAACCACTACTTCTCAGGCAATGGAAGAGGAGGTTAAACTCCTAAGAAAACAAATAGAAGACCTCAAACTAACTGTTTCTAATGTTTCATCACTTGAGAAACGGTTAGAGATTCAAGAAAATAAACCCATTGTCAGTCAAAATATACTCAATGTTATTTGTGTCAAAAATAATGATAATTACTTGGATGTCTTAACAGAACGAACAGGTAACTTTGAACAAGCAATTGATTACATCAAAGATTGTGCGCTTTCCGATTTAACTGGAGATTGTAAATTAATAGAGAAGATATATATGAATGAGGACGAACAAAAGATCAGTAATATTTACTTCTCTAATGGGCGTAATAAAGTCACATATTTTAATGAAAATATGGAACAAACCAATGATAACCGCACTTCTTTTGGTCGTAAATTAGCTAATAATTTACAAAAAAGTTACCTTAAAGGAATTAATTACCTCATTAATAAGAAACTTGTTGAACAATCAAGCCCTTCTAAATTCTTAGAAGAATATGATTTATTAACTTGGAATAATCATATCTACAACCTATCTGATATTCATTATCAAAAAAAAATCATCAATCAATTGAGTATACCCATTCAACCAGACAATTGAATTATTTTCTGACTTCATTGTAGTGCTGGATAAACCACTGACAAGAAGACTTAATGGCCTCCTCAATCGGAGTAAATTGAAAATCTGGCAATAATTGACGCAATTTACGATTACTAGCCGTCTTACGAAACTGACCATCAGCAAAATTTGTATCCATAATGATATTGGATTCTGGCATACCCATGCCTCTAGCAATCAAATGAGCCACATCACTAATACAAATCTCGTCGGCTTCATCAACACTCAAAATCAAAGGCTCTATCTGATCATATTCTAGGAGAGTCCATACAACTAATTTAGCAAGATCCAGATTATAGATAAATTGCCTAAGCGGTCTGCCACTACCCTTCACAACAAAGGGCTTATTTTCATGTAGTGCTAAATAACACTTATGAATCAAAGAAGGGATAACATGACCTGATTCAAGCGAATAATTATCATTGGGTCCATAGATATTAGTCGGAATCACTGACGTGAATTGACACCCGTATTGCTCATTATAACAATGATTCATCACATCGATCATACGCTTAGCATAAGCGTATCCCGCATTAGAACTATGAGGTGGACCCCGATGCACCATTGTCTCATCAATTGGATACGTAGTGTTATCTGGGAAAATACACGTGCTTAAAAATGAGACCAACTTCTTAACATGATGAATACGGCAATACTCCATCACATTATCATTAATCAACATATTATCACGCCAAAACTCTACTTTATGTGTCATATTAATAAACAAACCACCAACTTTAGCCGCTAGATGAATAACATGTGTCGGTTGATATTTCTCAAAACACTTCGCGGTTTGCTCACTACTACGAAGATCATACTCACTTCCTAGAAAAATCCACTCACCCCACTGTAATAAGTCTGGTTTAGAATTAACATATTCGCGAATACCATAACCTACTAAACCCGTTCCACCTGTCACTAAAATCACATTTTTACTAATTATCGACTCCATGATATGATATGATATGATATGATATGATATGATATGATATGATATTTATCATATCATAATATTTTATAAATACGTTTTCATATTCCTATTATTTAGATGATGCACAAAAGGTATTAATCATTGCTTTTTTTTCTATATATAGAATATAAAAAAAGATGCAACGCATAGAAAAAGCCCCAGTAGTCCAGAAACCAGTCCAGAAACCAGTTCAGAAAGCAGGCAAGAAGCCAGTCCAGAAGCCACTTCAGAAGCCACTTCAGAAGCCCGCCCAGAAGCCACTCCAGAGGGCAGGCAAGAAGCCCGTCCAGAAGCCCGTCCAGAAGGCAGTCCAGAAGCCAGTCCAGAGGGCAGGCAAGAAACCAGTCCAGAAGCCAGTCCAGAAGGCAGTCAAGGCAGTCCCAGAGGCAGTCAAGAAGGCAGTCAAGGCCGTCCCCAAGGTAGTCAAGGCAGTTCCAAAGGCAGTCAAGAAAGTAGTCAAGAAAGTAGTCCCGAAGCCAGCCCAGAAGCCAGTCCAGAAACCAGTCAAGAGAGTTGTTGTGTAACACTCCTTCAAGTCCTTCACAATATCAATTACATTTATAAAAAATGATTAAAATTTTTTTCATTCATTTAAAATCTTTTAACAAATGACTAAAGTATTGGTTGTTAAAAAATTTGAGAAATATCTTGAAGAAACATTTGGTTATACACAATTCAAAGAAAAACAAAGGGATGTCATTGAAGCAATTGTCAAACAAAAACGGGATGTTTGTTGTATTATGGCCACGGGTCATGGTAAAAGTATTTGTTATCAACTACCTCCCCTAATCACCTCCAAATCATCGATTGTGGTCTCACCGTTGCTGTCCTTAATGGAAGACCAACGTCTCAATTTGGAAAAAGTCGGAGTCACAGCCTGTTGTTATAATTCAACCGTGGTCAATAAATCCGCATTATACTATAAGATTATCGCGGGTCAATATCAAATAATCTACATTACACCAGAAACGGTTGTTAATTCCAAGGAAATGCTCATTAATCTATATCATGCACATGGAATCTGTATGGTCGCTATTGATGAAGCCCATTGTGTCAGTCTATGGGGACAAACCTTTCGTGAATCTTACACCTTGCTGTCATGTTTTAAACAATGGCTCCCTAAAGTACCTATTTTAGCCTTGACTGGAACCGCCACACCAACGGTGGAAAATGACATTATTCAATCCCTTCAATTATCAGATCCCCTCCGAATCCGTACTAGTTCTAATCGCCCCAACCTATCTTATCACATCCATAATAAAAGTGACCCTACAAACGACCTCCGCTCCATGATTGGAACCGATAGCACCATTGTTTATTGTCCAACACGCAAAGATACCGAAAAGATTGCTGAAATTTTAACCCGATTAGGAGTTAAATGTGAGGCATATCACGCAGGTTTAGCACCAGAAGTACGTAACGAAATTCACCTCAATTTTATCAATAACCTAACCACCTGTATTGCCGCCACCATCTGTTTCGGTATGGGAATTGATAAAAAAGATATTCGTAAGGTCATTCATTACGGTTGCCCCAAGGATATTGAATCCTATTGCCAAGAAACGGGACGCGCTGGACGTGATGGTGCCTTAAGTCAATGCCATGTCTTTTATGCACAAGCCGATTTCATCGTCAATCGTAGCTTCTTAAAAGATGTGACTGAACCCAAGATGAGAAAACACAAAGAATCAATGATTAGTGCGATTGAGAAATACATGTATACCACTGATTGCCGCCGTCAAGCCTTACTTGACTATTTCGGTGAAACCGCACCTCTAACTGATCTTCCCTGTTGTGATAACTGCGACCATCAAACAGACATCATCACAACCAATTGGGGAAATCCCGCTAAAATCTTCTTGGAATTAATCAGTAGTATCCGCGGTAGCTATGGATATGGGAAAAACAAATTAATCAATCTCCTAAAAGGTAAAGGACCCTTACTACCACATCATCCCAAATACGGAATCGACCATGACCCTGTCCATACAATTGCTTGGTGGAGTCATGGCATCCAACACCTACTGAACGCACAATTACTCGGGGAACAGCTCATGACCAACGGACGCGGGTCCACTATCTATATCACTCAACAAGGTCGGAACTGGCTATCCGAGAACCAATGTGAGAACCCGACCTTCCTGATCAAAGAAATCAAAACACCCCAAACACCCCCAAAGGAAATGAAACGGAACACGAGTCCTCCTAAAGAACTGAAGGGGGGTCATGGGGGGGCTCTTGTCCCCCCACATATTGTTTCGTATCAATATTTTTATAATGATAATCATACTGTTCAAGAAATCGCTAAGATCCGCAATCTAACAACAAATACCATAGAAAATCATATCGCTAAATGTATCGAATCTGGTCTACCAATTGATCGTCAAAAAATAGGTATTGATGATCAAACATATCAACATATAACGGATATTATCAAATCTCTGAATGGTGACTGTTCCAAACTATCACCCATAAAATCAGCTTGCCATAAAAATATTACATATTTTCAAATTAAATGTATTATTGGTTTTGAAAAGAAAGAAAAGATTACTGTTGATGATGAAACGGATGAAACGGATGAAATAGATGAGGAGACCCAGTAAAATCCCCATACTCACTGTGTTTACTTTGGGTTGACTAGTTGACTTTGTACCCTCACTTTGTCAAAAATCGCAATTTTCATACTGGGTTTATATTATTTTGCTTTTTTTTGCTCGTGCAAAAATTTTTTTTTACAAAATCAAAACATGAAAACATGATTTTTTAAAATAGTGGTACTTAATAGTACCCTGGGGTTAATTTAAAAGTAAAAAAACTTTTCGTAAAAAATCGTGATTTTGAAAATCTTAAAAAAAATCGAGTTTGAAATTTTTTTGATTTTAAAATTTTTCCAATCCGAAAATCGAGAAAAAATCATTATTTTGGATTTTGAAATTTCAAAATTATCATAGACCATCCACTGGGTCAAATATTTAAAAATGAAATTATGACTGTTTTTATGACCACTACCTCCCTTTGGTGGAGGCTCCTTTGGAATGGTTTTTGCTTTGATTTTGACCAAAGCAAATTGAAAATCCAAAGACTTTTTAAAATATTGTCTTTGAACCGTCTCTGATGTTAAGTTTTGTTGATTTTTGTTAAATTTTTTTTATGATCATGGTAGGTCGTCCTAACATTTTCCAATTTTTTCTTCTCTGATGTTTATGATATTTTAGCAGTTCGTAATATTTTCCAAATTCATAAATCTAATCATAACTCATTTTGGGACGTCCTAACAATTTAACAATTTATTAATTTAATAATTTTATGAGTCACAATTATTAAGCTTAATAAATTGTTAAATTATAATGATGACGTAAAAATAATTATGATTATTTGAGATATTCCACTCTAAAAGTCATCGTAGTATGGTGTCTAATTAATTATTCAGTTAGATTTATTTGGTTTATGGACTTTGTTAAATTTAACAAAGTCCATAACGTGATTTTATGGACTTTGTTAAATATTTAACAAAGTCCAGAGCCTAAATTGTTAAAAAAGTGTCAAAAACAGATCAAAAACGTGTTGAAAACTGCTTAAGACCGATCTCCTCTGATATGTCGGCCAAAAAATTGGTGAGCTCACCCTATTTTTGGGTAAATTGGTGAGATAGACGTAAAACATCAGAGTTTGCGCATTGTTTAGTTTAATTTATGATTATTTATGACATCAGAGAATTTTTAATTTAATTACAATCTTGTGGTGTGATTTAGTAAAATTCATCATAAACGAATGAATTTCTCCAATTACACTATAGATGTTAAAAATGTCACTATCAGGGTTAAATCTAATGAAATGAATACCATTTGATTCTATATAATTTTGTCTTGTTATTTCATAGTCTGGGTCTCTATCATAGTGCCCCTTCTCATCACATTCAACTGCTAATTTATAATCAGTAAAATATAAATCTATTTTATATCCACCCATTGAAAATTGATCAATCTTGTTTTCATTAGCGAATACATCGTTAATGATACCGATATATGTTTGTTCCTTTGATGATAGAAAAATATCATAAACTGATATTCCTAGAATTTCTGCTACTTGTCGTGCTTGTATTTTACTTGAGGAACCAAGTATTCCCTTGATGGTGTTTAAATTAACCATTTTCCGCATAGTATAACCGTTATATTCATTGGGTATAAAATATAGAAATTTATTATCACGAGTTATTTTTTTTTGAATGTTATGTTCACTCCCATAACACAAGTTTAATATTTTTAATATATGTCTTATATCAAATAATTCCACATCGTTGTGTACAAAAGACACAATAGAACCGTTATATATTTTACATATTTTAAGATCATCAATTGTAATAACATATTTATATTTATGTTGTGTTCTTTTGATGAAATCATCTTTTTTTAGATTACATAATTCATGTAAATCAGATAATCGTATATGTTTATCATCAATTACACATTCATATTTCCCCCTACTTATATCGAAATAAATGCCATCCATTGGACGGCTTGTTGAATACCGATATCCTGTTTTAGCATCAATATGTCTTAAAATTTGATAGTCATTATCCATATTTTTCTCAGCAATTTCACCTAAGTCTTCTCTTTCTCTTTCTCTTTCTCTTTCTCTTTCTCTTTCTCTTTCTCTTTCTCTTTCTCTTTCTCTTTCTCTTTCTCTTTCTCTTTCTCTTTCTCTTTCTCTTTCTCTTTCTCTTTCTCTTTCTCTTTCTCTTTCTCTTTCTCTTTCTCTTTCTCTTTCTCTTTCTCTTTCTCTTTCTCTTTCTCTTTCTCTTTCTCTTTCTCTTTCTTGTTCTTCTTTAATCTGGTCTTTTGAACGCGTATCAAGTTGCTTTAAATGTTTACATCGTAACTCATCGATATGACGTTTCAGATGATGTTTCATACTAAACGTACGCTCGCAATATTGGCATATAAATTTAGAAGTTGATTCAGACATTTAGAATAAGGTTTTTAATGGCTTTAAACTATATAGTTTAAAGGTTTTTATAACCATCAATTTTCATATTTAATCCTAATAATGATTTAAAAGAAGACTCCTTACAATCACCTTATGTTACTTTGGCTTGCCTAGTTGACTTTGTACCCTCACTTTGTCAAAAATCGCAATTTTCATACTGGGTTTATATTATTTTGCTTTTTTATCCTGATGCAAAAAATTTTTTTTACAAAATCAAAACATGAAAACATGATTTTTTAAAATAGTGAGACTTAATAGTACCCTGGGGTTAATTTAAAAGTAAAAAAACTTTTCGTGAAAAATCGTGATTTTGAAAATCTTAAAAAAAATCGAGTTTGAAATTTTTTTGATTTTAAAATTTTTCCAATCCGAAAATCGAGAAAAAATCATTATTTTGGATTTTGAAATTTCAAAATTATCATAGACCATCCACTGGGTCAAATATTTAAAAATGAAATTATGACTGTTTTTATGACCACTACCTCCCTTTGGTGGAGGCTCCTTTGGAATGGTTTTTGCTTTGATTTTGACCAAAGCAAATTGAAAATCCAAAGACTTTTTAAAATATTGTCTTTGAACCGTCTCTGATGTTAAGTTTTGTTGATTTTTGTTAAATTTTTTTTATGATCATGGTAGGTCGTCCTAACATTTTCCAATTTTTTCTTCTCTGATGTTTATGATATTTTAGCAGTTCGTAATATTTTCCAAATTCATAAATCTAATCATAACTCATTTTGGGACGTCCTAACAATTTAACAATTTATTAATTTAATAATTTTATGAGTCACAATTATTAAGCTTAATAAATTGTTAAATTATAATGATGACGTAAAAATAATTATGATTATTTGAGATATTCCACTCTAAAAGTCATCGTAGTATGGTGTCTAATTAATTATTCAGTTAGATTTATTTGGTTTATGGACTTTGTTAAATTTAACAAAGTCCATAACGTGATTTTATGGACTTTGTTAAATATTTAACAAAGTCCAGAGCCTAAATTGTTAAAAAAGTGTCAAAAACAGATCAAAAACGTGTTGAAAACTGCTTAAGACCGATCTCCTCTGATATGTCGGCCAAAAAATTGGTGAGCTCACCCTATTTTTGGGTAAATTGGTGAGATAGACGTAAAACATCACAATCTAAGCATCATTTGATTTAATTTATGATTATTTATGACATCAGAGATTTTTTGAAATATAAAATTCAAAATATTTGTTTCCTATAATTTCCATAATCTATGCAGATTTCTACAAGAAATTGTTTACCGTCTGAAAGGCGTTGATTGATGTATGGGGAATCGGTTTCCACACAAATGTGTAGCAGTTTATCATAAATATGGTCAATGATACTATCCGAAACACCATTTCTGTGTAAATACCGTTCAAATCTATCTGGTGTGACATATGACATTACCTCTTGATATGAAGTTGCTTGTGGAGTAGCATCCGTAAAATCAACAATATTCATGATGTGGCTGTATTTTATCACACGTTCAATTCCAATCCGACCAACAGCCTCAATTCGGTCACAATAACGGGGCCATAAGACCCATGGGTTGTGTATGGCCTCTGTTGGGATATGATTACCATTTTTACTAGTTGATACATATCCGATCCATCTCATAATTCGGTTAACGTCCAGTCTATTATCATTTTTAAGCTGTAGTTCAAGAAACGTTTGAGCGTTATGTGAACCCTCTGGAAAGTACTTGTGATCATCTAGATCGTGAAACAATCCAGCCATTAATAACTCGTGTTGTGTCTGGGTGTCTAAATGATAGATGACATCAGTATCAATGGTATTTTTGATATGCTCCATACATTGAACGGCATGACCGAGACCATGTGTGTCATCAACTTGGTATTGATGACATACATGCTTAATATATTGTTTCGCTTCTTCAAATAGAAGATCCATGTCCATGATTGATTATGATCAAGTTATAGTATGTGATTAATATTAAATCAAATTTTGATAAAGAACGAGTTATTGAAACTGACACAATCCAACTGATATTGGCAATTGAGTAATCGAAGCTTGTCAACCAGAACCTCAGGGTCCTTGTCACCATGTTCAATGACGAATACGTTTGGTAATACATCACATTTTATCATCCCCTCTAAAACGGCTAGTTCATGTCCTTCAACATCTAAAATGAACAGATCCAAGTGGTCAATTTGTAATTCTTCGATAATCTGTGCATATGTTTGACATTGTACATCAAACTGTACAAAGTTATCGGTTCCACATTGAGATTCTAATTCATGTTGATGTCCAATTGAGTGACTGAGTGATCCGTTACCCCAGTTATAACCTAACGAAGGGTGTTGATAATTGCGAAATTGTTTCATTTCATTGGTATTAGATAACGCGATGTTTAGGTTGATTGAGTTGGGTCTGTTTAAGACAAGGGTATCAAATATATTAGGTAGTGGTTCAATATTGATAGTCTTCCATTGATAATTATCCTCAAAGAATTTGGTACAATTCTCAATTAGACCATCAAAAGCACCACACTCGATAGAAATACCACCAATTTTATTTGGAAAGTATTTTTCATGTATCATTTTGTCAACAGGTGGGTTCCATTGTCCATAATATTGAGTCATTGATATGGTATATGTTATATGTTATATGTTATATGTTATAATTGGAAATTATTTTTATAGAATTATACATTTTTTACCACAACAGATGAGACCTGTATCGGGTTCGGGTTCAGGCTTCGGGGGCTCAGGTTTGGGTGGTTCGGTATCACTGACTTGACGTAGAGTCCAAATATCAAATACGAGTGATGTTGATGTCATGAAGTCATATGGTAGATAGAAGTAACCATGATCCCCCCAGTTGCTACCCCAACTGTTTCTGACAATAAACTGATTTGTTTGATCAATGTATCCAACACATACAACAGCATGCCCACCTAGTAGTTTTTCCCCTGGTTGAGGTATAGGAACAACACCAGTATTCCTAACTGAACTGCTTTCAAATGATTCATAGACTCTCATTCCAAAAACAAATGGGAACCCTTCCATCAAGCATTGTTTGAGTTGTAATAGGGATTGGACTACTGTTACGTATGTGATAGAGTGATGAAAACTGGCACTCTCGTATGCTTGTTGAGATGGTTCAACCGCGAATTTTGAGATGTCATATGGCCATATAGGCTCAGGACAAACACCATCACTATTAATAGATTTCATAGTATTACGGATGGTAGCACCACTATCAGTCGCGATGTTGCCTTCAATCTTACGTGTATTATAATACACGAACAACCGAGCAGGTGTAAATATATGTGGTAGTTTTAACTTCATTGAGTCAAACTCATAAGCTCCTGCGACAGCTTGTGCGGTACAGCTTCCGAGCGACCCTTGATCATATACACTTGGACATAAATTTCTTAGGTCAACGATTGGTGTTGATTGTAGTGTCTTGGAGACTTGTAACACGCGTATAAAGTCACGTGCATCGGGTGCGTTTTGCTTCAAGTTATATTTTCTTGTTACTGGTTGTGTGTCCATTATATTCTATGGATATACTTTCCATAAAATGTAATTAGATAATCAATTTTTTGTCTTTTAAGTCTTTACATGGCTTGCCAACCTGAGACGTGTTGTTGATAATTAACACCTGTTAGTGGTAGATCCACATAAACGTGTTCTTTTAACCGCCCAAAAATACGTCGGAAAAACGTGAAATCACCAATCCCAGAGGGTCCCCAATATCCTCTTTGAATGGCTGAAGTATGATATAGATAGCAACACGACCCGATTTCACCAACCACTGGTAAATCCTTATTGTTAGGATAAATGAATTTGTCGGAACGGTAAAGCATCCAGATGATTAGTCTTTTAGGGTCTGTTAAATATTGCTTGAGATAATGGAGCGCGTGTTGTGTCATAAATTTGTCATCATCATCAATCACTAGAACCCACCCAGGTTCAGATTTTGGTAAGTGGTCGTAAAGACAGTCAACATACTGATTAGGGTGTAATTTGGTTTTTTTAGCTGTTAAATCAACGGTTTTATAGATGTGAGGGTACTCTTTGACGTATTGATAGGTGTCTGCGTTGTCATATGAGACAATATGACGTAGATTGTGATATTTTTGTGATAAAACAGATTCAACACACTGTTTAAATAATACTTCCCGATTACATGTACGAGTTAAGATATAAATTAACGGGTCATCTGCTGTTGAAGGACATTCGGCGGAGTGACCACAGACCACTCCTTTCAATAATAGGTTAAGTCGATACTCTTGACAACAAGTAACTAAAGTAAACATTGCAATATTGGGCAATAACCGCTCACCAATTCCATGGCGTACGAAATGTAGGTATATCTCATCAATAGTTTTAAAAGCTGTTTTGTAACAGGGGTACAGGTCTAAGTAGAAGTCGCGATCAAAATAGACCGCATCTAGTTCACATTGGGTCGCAGACGCATCTCTGATTTTCAACAGATTAAAATAACTAAATTTTGGTAACATGATACATAATTGTAGGTACGATTTCAGATTGAGACTCAAATGGTGACCCCATTGAGTCTTGATTCGTGTGTATGGATATTGGGTTGTAATGTGATTGATGAGATCAATTTCATCTTGGTTAGTGCCAAGGTTGGTGATAAAAGATAGATATTGTTCGCTAATATATTGTTCTCTAAGTGATATAATTAGTGAGCAATCCTCACTAATTTCTAACGGTTGTGATAAGACATAGATTTGGTTATCTGCGTCGGTGTCTGTATGACAAATCGTATGTGAAGTCCATTGTTTATCTTGAACATAGCAATTAATTAGGTCATTGATACCGTAGTTCATATATGATAATTCGGTTAATAACTCCTTGAATGTATTGGTCTGTAACAGATACCCGAATTTGTTTTGTTTTGATTGAAATATGGTAATATCGTATTTGTGACACTGTTCAATTTCGGAGTGGGATAGCGTGTCTCCGCGTCCCTGAGTGAGATCTAATATGAGAATATTGGAATATTGATGGTTTACCGCATCAAATAATGCTTGAATCATGGCTAAATTGAGTGATATTGTGTCTGTATCGGTAATTGTCTGCCGCTTGGATTCCTGAGGTGATTCTAAGCGTTGTAAAGTATCTGAGGTTAATTCGTTTTCAATAACGAAATCATTAATCAATACAGGTGTTAATCGTTCTTCAAAAGGTTCAATAAACTTACTATTGAGTAAGACTTCTGTTGTGGTGGTTAGAATATATACTTGATCAATCATCTTGTTAATTTACCAACTTTACAACTTTACAACTTTACAATTATACAATAATACAATTGATAAATGTAAATAGATTTAGAGAGTATAGATCAAATAAAACTATTTACAATTATCAAATGGATTTACCAGCAGGAACGGCATTATCATTGACACGACGTAAAGTCCAACCTATTCCATATCATGCACAATTACAATCAAGTAATCCCGATCAATTAGACTGTGGGTTTTATGTTAAGGCCTATAAGGATGTCAACCCGCGGTTTACCACCCCCTCAACACATTATTATACGATCGGTAAACAAGAGGATCGTTTACCCAATGAGGCTAAATTTAGAGAACTGTATCCCCTGTTTGATTTAAACGAGTATGTTAATCAAAACCCTGATTTGGCGAGATTAAAGAAAGAAGAATTACTGAGTCATTTTCATGATAAAGGTCGCTTTGAATGTCGAGGATATAGGATATAGGATATAGGATATAGGATATAGGATATAGTATATCGTATATCGTATTCTAATACGAAATCAACTTAAGAATATTATGATACTAATTTCTATAATTCTATCATGATGGATGGTGTATATCGTAATAGGAAACCATATAATTCTCTTAGTCGTAGTGTTCAACCACATTTAGTGGCTAAGGCAAATAATCCTGATCAATTAGATCGGGAATTTTATATTAAGGCTTATAAGGATGTTAAACCACATTCTTCTGATCCAACGGTACATTATTATACCGTTGGAAAGAAATTAGATCGTTTACCCAATGCTGATAAATTTCGGAGACTATATCCTGAGTTTGATGCAGCAGTTTATGCTACGAATAGTGTAGATTTAGCTAATTTCCCATTAGAGGAATTGATGAGTCATTTTCATCATCATGGTCGTACCGAAAACAGGTTATATAAGAGGAGTTCATCTTCAACTAAAAACTTGAGTAAACAGCGTCACCGATCAGGAAATGTGACTGATAATCATTTTATTAATCAGGAGAACTTTAAGAAAATTGAGCAATTTACTGACCCCCATGATGAGATATATTTAGACCCTTTGTTAGTTGATTTAATCAGTCATAAGGACCCGAGTAAGCCGATTTATTTGATTATGAATGAATGGGGTTATCCACCCTATGGAGGTGGTGAGTGTTGGTTAATTGATACGGCCAAGTGGATGTCAGAGCGTGGATTTGCGTGTTATTTTATGTATTTTAATGATCCTGTCAACAACGTTGATTTCAGTAAATATGAAATTAACCAGATTGGTCAATGTACTTTTATTAAATTTGTGAGAGATTTTCAAAAAATCTTAAAATTTGTCAGTTTATTGAGTCCCGTGGTCATATCACATCAAGGACTGAGACGGTTGGATCATTTATTAGTTGCTAATTTATTAGAGAAGCCATTCTTGACAGGGTTTTGCTTTTGGCAAGATATTATTCAGATTCCTCCTTATAATGATAAGGACAAGGAAATCTTTAATCAGAATATGATCAATAGGGCATTGATTTGTGATAGTAATTTTAAACTTATTCAAGACAAAGCGACACAGTGTTATGTGGCAAGTCAATTTATGTATAATATTGTAAAAAAAGTACACAATGTTGATTTGCCAATTATTAATACGGTATCTGATATGACTCAATGTAGAGTCTTAAAACCAGAGAATAATGTTTATGTAACGGTAGTTAATATTTGCGATCTCAAAGGTGGTCGCATTTTGGAATCAATTATCAATAATACAGCATTAGATATACCGTTTCTACTGATTGACTCTCAAGAGATGGATCATGAGATTAACAATCGTCTAAAACGGTTACTAATTGAGCGTAACTCGGTTGAAAACCCGCATAAATCAGTCTATATTAGGGGCCCAATTGATGATATGAAAAATATTTATAAACAAACGCGAATATTATTAATTCCGACTTTAGTTGACGAGACATTTTGCCGTGTGGCCTATGAGGGAATGATGAATAATATCCCGATTCTTTCCACAGCTAATGGTAATTTACAATATTTAGTCTCTGGATACGCTGATATATTAGATCATGAACCATCGAGTTGGTATCATAAGATTAATCACATCTACCATGATACAGAATACCTACAATCTATGAGTATTCGCCCGAAATCGATTAATCCTTTGATAGACCAGAATAATTTTGTGAAGATGGTTTATCAATACACTGCCAACCATTACTCCAGTTATCTACTACCTAATAATGTTGGGCTTTTATGTCCGTGGGCCGATCAAGGGTTAGGTATCCAGTGTCGTGAATATTATGATATGTTGGAGAAGTGCGGTTACACCGTGAGTGTGTATAGTTTTAAACCGTATCATTCAACACCAGCTAATCCTCGATTACAAGCCAATCCAGAGGAGTGGGATTATAAAAATATTTATTATGGTCAGGAGGTTCGCGAGAAAATCGATACGGATGATTTTATTAGGTATCTACATCAATATCGGGTTAAGAAAATGATCATTGTGGAAACGTGTTATAATAAGATGTTTGATATTGCTAAGATCTGTAATATGTTGGCGATTCAAGTGATTGCTATTCCTAATTTAGAGACTTTACGATATAGTGAGATCCACCAACACGATATTTTTGATAAAATTGTCTGTAACAACCACATGACCTATGATATTCTCTCTAAATACTTCCCTCAGAAAGCCCAATTAGTTGGTTTTAGGATCTTGAATAAGAATTTTGGTATTGAAAAGAATTGGTCTCACCATCCAACATTTTTTTGCTCTGGTGGATTAAATTCCTTATCGCGGAAGAACATTGATAAAATTATTACCGCTTTTAAAGAGTTGGAAACAGAGAATAAACTAGGTGGATTTAAACTACATATTTATATCCAAGGTGTTGAATTACCGACTCATATTGATAAATTTAAATCAAATAATGTTATTATTTCTGTGGGACAGAAAGCGTACAAAGATATTGTTGACTTGTATAAAAAACACGATATTTTCATACACATGGGTGATCATGAGGGTCTGGGACTCGGATTCTATGAATCTATTGCATGTGGGACACCTGTGTTTACTATTGATACACCCCCCAATAACGAAATTATTCATGAAGGAATCAATGGCTGGTTAGTAAGGTGCATTTATACACCTTTAACCGATAATAACCAAGGTATTGTTTACAAAGCATTAATTAACGTCAATGATGTTAAAACCAAACTGTTCGAGATTATCTGTCAATATAACCGAGACCAAATGTATCAATCAACCATGAATGACTACATTAATCGTTACCCTATTGATTTATACTCTGAACAGATCAAGAAGATGTTAAGCTAGTGGGGGAACCTAGGTTCCCCCAGACCCCCCTCCTCTTTGATATGGGTGACCTTAGCTGAAAATTTGATGTGATATTTTTACACTTGATATGGAGAGTACATATCTATCTAAATGGGTAGCGAATTCCCATTTTTAATACTGTTACTTCTCAATTCAAGATTCATTGAACCGTATCAACTCCTCAATGAAACTAATGGTCCAGAAGGTCCAGATGGACCAAAAAGTATTAACAAACAGATAATCGAGTTATCCAACACTGTCGTTGCTAATCAGACGCAAAAATTTATCCTAGAATTAGAGCAATCTGGTCTTCTACAAAGGCAGATTATTGACCCGTTATTAAATCACACAAATATTACGATCAAGATATTAATACAAGAGGTTGAAGATTCAGGTATTATCAAGAGACAACTAATTGACCCTTTTATGGAAAGGAAGGATCAATT
>Ga0209492_1000070_pt1 | contig 33220 bp, 49 predicted proteins | sample PPLLak12cMay2015_FD_187253 | JGI IMG/M metagenome (GOLD analysis project Ga0209492, IMG submission 187253) | Freshwater sediment microbial communities from Prairie Pothole Lake near Jamestown, North Dakota, USA - PPLs Lake P7 Core (1) Depth... | ecosystem: Environmental > Aquatic > Freshwater >... | reverse complement strand
TGCAAACGCAGGTTGCCGAAGTGTGGGGTGTGGCGGGTTTGAACTGGTTTGAACTGGTTTGAACTGGTTTGAACTGGTTTGTCTGAAATGTCCGAATTTGAAAAAGCAAGGTAATCGAAACTAACGGGGGCGTTAGATTCCTGAGCGAAATGGAAACAAGTGAGCGCAGCAAAACCGAATGAAGTTAAACGCAAGAACGGAAACCCAGGCAAACAAAAACTGCCTGATCTAAAGAATGTGATTGCACTGCCACAAATTAAAAGCGATGCGCCATTGCACCTTAGCGATGCTGGCAAGAAATTGTGGGCAGATGTGCGCGAGATGGCACCGTGGATTGCAACCAGTGATAGTAAGTTGCTGATTGAACTTTGTGAGAAGATGGACAAGAAGTACGAGCTACAAGCAAAGATGGCTCAATCAGATTTTGTTCTTTACACCGACAAGGGTTACGCATACGCGAACCCTTTGTTCGGAATGTTAAACACCGTTGAAGGTGACATTATTAAATTGCTTTCATTGCTTGGCTTAACGCCAATTGATCGCAGTAAGTTGGGGGTTGCTGAAGTAACGGCTAAGGGCAAGTTGGCCCAGTTGTTAGAGCAGCAAAAGAAGAATGTCTGACATCTCTGGATGGCCACCGCGCTGGTTAACTGAAGTACCAATTGAAGATCAGCTTCGTGGCGATGGCGAGTTATATGCAAACTTTGCCGAAGCCGTTTGTCGAGTAACAAAGGATTCTGTTGCATCCCCTGCAGGTAAGTTAATTGAACTGCGCGGATGGCAAAAGGAATTATTGAAGCACACTCTTGCCCGCCGTGAAGATGGCAGATTCAGACACCGCACTGCCCTAATCGGAATGTCACGCAAGAATGGCAAATCAGCTTTGGCAGCATCAATGGGCTTGGCTGGTTTAACACTTGGCGGCAATGGTTCAGAGATTTATTCTTGCGCGGCAGACCGCGACCAGGCACGCATTGTGTTTGGTACTGCCAAGCGAATGATTGAACTTGATGAAGAACTATCATCAATGTTCACGCTTTACCGCGATGCCATTGAGTTCAAAGATAAAGGCAGCGTGTACCGCGTACTTTCCGCAGAGGCTTATTCTAAAGAAGGCCTTAACCCTTCACCGCTTGTAATCTTTGATGAGGTTCACGCCCAACCTTCGTGGGAACTTTGGAATGTGCTTAGCCTTGCTGGTGGTGCTAGAGCCGACTCACTTCTTCTTGGCATCACAACTGCAGGTGTTAAGACACAGAGCAACGGCCAAGATTCATTGTGTTACTCGCTTTACCAATACGGCCAACAGGTTGTAAAGGGTGAGAAGAAAGACCCATCATTTTTCTTTTCGTGGTGGGAGCCAACACAACCTGAAACCGATCACCGTGACGAATCAAATTGGCTTGAGGCAAACCCAGGTTATGATGATTTGCTTGACAAAGAAGAAATGCAATCGGCAGTTCTTCGCACGCCTGAAGCTGAATTTAGAACCAAGCGCCTCAACTGTTGGGTAAATACTTCAGTTGCATGGTTGCCAACAGGTGCGTGGGAAGCGCTGAAAGACACAGATAGATTTCCTGAACCTGGCGAAGAAGTTATTTTGGCTTTTGATGGTGCGTTTTCAAACGACTCAACCGCGCTAGTGATGTGGTTATTGGGTGGCGAAAAGCCTCACCTGATGGTTGTTGGATTATGGGAACGCCCCGATGATGCTGAACAAGGTTGGCACATCCCAGTTGCAGAGGTTGAAGAAACGATTGTTAGCACATTCAGAGATGAACGATTCAATGTTAGAGAAATCGTATTCGACCCCGCACGATGGCAACGAACTTTTATGGTTCTTGATGAAGAAGGCTTGCCAGTTGTTAGTTACCCCAACAGTGCTGCAAATATGGTACCCGCAACACAAAAGTTCTACGAAGCCGTTGTGAATGAATCATTCACCCACGATGGAGATGAACGACTTGCACGCCATGTTGCAAACTGCGTAACAAAACAATCTAGCCGTGGTGTGATGGTTGCAAAAGCAAGTAGCCGCCGCAAGGTGGATGCCGCAGTTGCTTCAATCTTTGGCTATGATCGCGCTACTCAACCAGCCGAACCGCCAGCACCAGTTGCAAGATTCTTTTCAATTCAGGTATAGGGAGCATAATGAAGAAGATTGATCTATCAATTGCAGTTGAAGTTGTGGGCGTAACGCTTGCAACAACTGGCCTTGCAATGATTTCAGTGCCATTAGCTTTAATTGTTGCAGGTGTTTTTCTAGTATGGATTACAGAGAAGGCTAACTAATGAGTTTATCAAAGCGTTTGGCGGGGTCAGGTTCTAAGCGATCTGCCAACAATCAATATGTCGAGCCACTGATTCCAGGCCGTCCACAATTCCAATCTCTTGCTGGCGTAACTGTAGATTCAGAAACTGCAATTCGTATGTCCACGGTTTATTCCTGCGTGCGCCTATTGTCAGATACAATAAGTTCATTACCAGTTGGTGCTTATGTGCGCCGTGACCGCGAGCGCCTTTCATACACAACAGTTTATGGCGATCAACCAGCGTGGGTTACACGACCAAACCCTGAAACAACACGCCTTGAGTTTTACGAGCAGATTGTTACCTCATTCAAACTTGAAGGCAACGCTTACATCTTGACAGTGCGCGATGATATGGGCGATGTTCAAGAGCTATATGTGCTTGACCCAATCGGTGTGCGCATTGAACGCCCACGCGCAGGTGAGCCTTTAATCTATTATGTAAAGGTTAGAGATACACAAGGCGTATATGAAGAACGCCTAACAGATAAAGAACTTTTGCATATCCCTGATTTTCGCTTACCAGGTCAGCGCTACGGCCTTTCACCAATCGCCGCCTGCCGCACCACACTTGGCGCGGCTATGGCAGCCGATGTTTATGCCGCCTCATACTTTGGCAACGCCGCAAACCCTGGCGGTGTGATTGAAGTACCAGGTGAGTTAACCGAAGAACAGGCATCAGACATTGGCCGTGATTGGAACCTTACCCACACTGGCCCATACCGCGCTGGCAAGATCGGCATACTTTCAGGCGGTGCAGCCTTCAAGCCGCTACAGATTAACGCCCAAGATGCGCAGTTGCTAGACACTCGCCGTTTTAGTGTGGAAGAAATTGCTCGCATTTACCGCGTTCCATTGGCACTTCTTGGCCATCCAGTAGCGGGTGCAATGTCATTTGCATCTGTTGAAGCACAAAACCTTTCATTCGTTCAGTATTCATTGCGCCCAATCTTGGAGCGAATTGAGCAATCACTTTCAACATTGCTACCTGAACCTGACGGATTCATTCGCTTTAACCTTGATGCACTGCTACGCGGTACAACAAACGAGCGCTACGATGCTTACACAAAGGGATTGCGTGAAGGATTCCTTTCACTCAACGATGTTCACGCTTACGAAGATATGGCACCAATTGAAAGTGGCGATCAGTACCGTGTGCCACTACAAAACATTGATGCTTCAGATGCTAAGGATGTTGGCCTCAAGCTACGCACCGAAATTGCTGCAGCATTGATTCAAGTTGGCTTTGACCCAGCAGCGGTAACACAGGCAGTTGGCTTGCCTGATATGAAGCACACTGGTTTGCCTTCAAGTCAATTGCAACAGATTTCAACAATTGACCCTGAAAATCCTGAAGCAGTTTATGAGGTCAAATAATGCCTTACTTTGTCAGCAATAATCAATCCGATTGTTCAGGATGGGCAACTGTAAAACAAGAATCAGATGGTTCATATACAACAGTTGTTTGCCACGATAACAAGCAAGATGCAATAGATCAGATGGTTGCAGTTTCAATTTCTGAAGATATTGAACCAGGCGGGGAAGTTAACTCAAGGAGCAAAATGAAAAAGATTGAACGCCGTACATTTACAGTGCGCGATGTTGAAGCAAGACAAGCCGAAGATGGCACAATGACACTTCGCGGATACGCTGCAGTGTTCAATGATGCCAGCGTTCCCCTACCATTTATTGAGACAATCGCCCCTGGCGCGTTTCGTAAGACCTTGAGCGAGACACCTGATGTGCGCTTGCTTATCAATCACGAAGGTTTGCCACTAGCTCGCACAAAGAACGGCACACTTACACTAACTGAAGATGATCGCGGTTTGTATATGGATGCACAAATTGCAGACACCAACGAAGGCCGCGATCTTTACAAGTTAGTTGAGCGCGGAGATGTTGACCAAATGAGTTTTGCTTTCCGTGTCATTCGTCAAAAGTGGAGCGAAGATCGCACAACTCGCACACTAACTGAAGTTTCACTAGCAGATGGAGATGTTTCAGTGGTTACTTACCCTGCCTACCCAACAACAACAGTTGAGGCGCGTGAGGCATTACGCACCGCAATTGAAGCAATCAAAGAAGGTCGTGAGATTACAGGGGAATCCTTAGCGGTTCTCAATACAATCTTCCAAGATTTAAGCGAAGGCCACGATTACATTATGAAGGCCGTTGAAATGATGGCGATGCTTACAGGTGGAGAGCCTGAAGAAGAAATTGAAGTTGAAGAACCTGTTGTTGAAGAAGTGCCTGTTGAGCCTGTAGCAACTGCACCGCGTTCAATTTCCCTGCGCCTAGCGCAAGCAATCGTTAACAACACAAAATAAATTTCTGCTACAAAAGTAGCAGAGCGAAGTCGGAGCAAATCCCACACCCTAAAAGCGCCGTGGAGAGCATTGCCACCACCTCACACAAACAAACACTCATAGGAGAATAATGTCAAAGTCATACCTTGATGTAGCTCTTGAGCGCCGTGATGCAGTTAAGGCAGAAATGGATGCAGTTCTTGAGGCAGTAGCCGCAGAATCACGCACCGACTTAACTACAGAGGAAACCGATAAGGTTGATGCTCTCGTAGAAGAAGCACGCGCACTAGATGCAAAGATCGAAAAGTTCACAACACAGGCAGCAGCAGATGCAAAGGTTGCAGAAATGCGCTCATCAGTTGCAGCAGTAATCACACCTCGCGTTGGTGGCTCAACAGTTACACGCGAAGCACGCACATACTCACCTGAAGCTGGAGTTTCATTCGTTAAGGATGTATTCAACGCTCAGGTTCGCGGAGATTACAACGCACAAGAGCGCCTAGCGCGCCACACAAAGGAAGAATCAATCGAGCGCCGTGATGTTGATACATCAAACTTCGCTGGTTTAGTTGTTCCTCAGTACCTAGTTGACCTCGCTGCACCTTTCGCACGCGCAGGCCGACCAACTGCAGATTTCGCAACTGCAAAGCACACACTTCCAGTTTCAGGTATGTCACTAGAGATTTCTCGTATGACAACTGGAACTTCAACTGCAGTTCAAGAAACACAGAACACTGCAGTATCAGAGACAGATGCTGATGACACACTGCTATCAATTCCTGTACGCACAATCGCAGGTCAGCAGGACCTATCACGCCAAGCAATTGAGCGCGGAACAGGCATTGACACATTCGTTGTTGCTGATCTAATTCGTTCATGGCACACAACAGTTGATGCTCAGGTTCTCAACGGAACAGGCTCAAACGGCCAGTTCAAGGGAATCCGTAACTCAGGTGGAAACGCAGTAACATTTACTGCAACAACACCAACAGTTGCTTTGCTATATCCAAAGTTGGCTGATGCAATTCAGCAAATTCAGAGCAATGTCTTTGAGACACCTACACACTGGATTATGCACCCACGCCGCCTAGCATTTTTGCTAGCAGCAACAGATTCAACAGGCCGCCCATTGGTAGTGCCAAACGCACAAGGACCAATGAACGGTTCAGCAGCAGGCGCAGGCGCAGCAGCATATGCAAACTCAGGTTACTCAATGATGGGCTTGCCAATCATTTCTGATGCAAATGTTGGAACAACATACGGCGCAGCAACAAATCAGGATGAAATCTATTGCGTAGCAGCACCTGAAATGCACCTTTGGGAGCAACCAGGTTCACCATTCGCATTGTCATTTGATGCAACTGGTGCTTCATCTCTCACAATCAAGTCTGTTGTTTATGGATTTGGTGCCTTCTCAGCAGAGCGTTATCCAAAGGCCGCTTCAATCATTAGCGGTACTGGTTTAGTAGCTCCAACTTTCTAATCGAAAGTTAAACAATTGTAAGAGGCGGGTCTTTCTCCCCCGACTGGCCCGCCTCTTACTTCTTAAATGATTCGGGGGAATCTATGAAGTCAGCACATAAAGTTTCAATCGGCAGTTGTGACCCAGGAACAGTTAACGGCGGGTTTGCATTTAGTTTGATTCAGGTTGCTCAGTCACGATCATCACGACTTGGCCCATTTATTCGCATCAAGGGTTCAGGATTGCTTTCAAAGCAACGCAATCGTTTGGTCAAGCAATTCTTAGAAACCAAATCTGACTGGTTGTTGATGATGGATTCAGATGAGCAACTATCTGTTGAGGCATTTGATAAGTTAGTCGAAACTGCCCACGATACAGAGCGCCCAGTTGTAGCAGGTTTGGTATTTGCCAGTTTTGAAACAGGCTACCCATACCCACAACCAGTGCCAACAATTTTTCAAGATGCCCCTGAAGGCTTCTTGCCGTTAAACAAGTACGATAAAGATTCAGTTTTTCAAGTAGATGCTGCAGGTACTGGATGTTTGCTTATCCACCGCAGCGTTCTTGAGGCAATTCAGGCAGATGCCGACCCACACCAGGGCAAAGATTGGTGCTGGTTTTGGGATGGACCTATCAACGGTGAATGGATAGGCGAAGATTTACAATTTTGCCGCCGTGTTCGCTCACTAGGTTTTCCAATTTATGTCAACACAGGCGCGATACTGCCTCACTCAAAGAGCTACTGGTTAGATGATAGGCAGCACGACATATGGAACGCATAAAAAGAATTTTAAGAATTAAGGTAAAATCAAAGGAAACCGCTACCGCCGTTCCACAACTGGAACGCGCAATGCTTCCCAAAGTAGAAACGAGAACCAAGCGTGGCGATCACTAACGGGTATGTAACCCTGAATGAAGTTAAGGATGCACTCAATCTTGAGGATTCAATTGACAATGCAGCCCTTGAATTGGCGATTGCAACCGCCTCACGCCAAATAGATGATTATTGTGGCCGTTTCTTTTACAAGGATGGCACTGAGTTACTGCCAGCCACTCGCTATTACACCCCAACCGATTATTACATTGCACCGATTGATGATTTTGTAAGCATCAGTGAAATTGCAACCGATGATAATTTTGACCGCTTGTACCAAACAGTGTGGGATGCAAGCGATGCAATGTTTGAACCAGTCAATAATCCTTCTCGCGGGTGGCCAATGAACCGCTTATTAGCAGTTGGTTCTTATGTTTTCCCATTTAACTTGCCTCAATCCATACGGGTTAAGGGTGTTTTTGGATGGTCAACAGTGCCTTACGAAGTAAAGACCGCAGCAAAAATTCAAGCCTCTCGCCTGTTCCTTCGTAACCAGTCACCATTTGGAATTGCTGGTAATACAGATTTAGGAACAGTGCGTTTGGCTGCAAAGCTAGATGCCGATGTTGAGGCGCTACTGCGCCCCCTACGCAAGAACAACGGCTTGGCCGTATAATGTTACCAAGTGAGGTTAGAAACGGCTTAAAAGCCAACCTAGAGGCGATTAAAGGTATGCGTACCTACGAGTTGGTTCCTACGGTGCCAGTTGCCCCCGCAGCCATTGTTGGCCAGTTGGACTTCACCTTTGACTTGAACAATGCCCGTGGACTTGACCAGGCAAACCTAGATGTTGTTGTTTTGGTTCAGCGCTTCACAGAGCGTTCAGGCCAAAACGAACTTGATAAGTACCTTGCAGGTAGCGGGGATTACTCAATCAAGGCAGCAATTGAATCTGATCTAACTCTTGGTGGGGCTTGCAATACCTTGCGAGTCACATCAGCCGAAGCGGGTACTTATTCCGCAGGCGATATTGAGTTTCTTTCATACCGTTACCGTCTCACCGTTTGGGGATAAGGAGAAAAATGAGCTACACAGTTACCTCAGATAAATTTGAGGCGAAGAAAAAAGGCGAAACAATTACAGACAAAGAATTGCTTGAACTAGGACTGAACGCAGATGCCCTAGTTGCAGGTGAACATCTCAAGAAAACAGTAACAACTAAACCAGCAACAGTAGAGGAAACAAAATAAATGGCCCGTATAGTCCTAACAGATGCTTCAGTTGTAATCAACGGCATCAATCTCAGCGAGTTTATTACGAGCGTGTCACTTTCAACAAGCGAAGATGTTGTTGACACTACAGGTATGGCTTCAGCAGGGGCGCGTACCCGTGTTGCTGGTCTTGCTGATAACTCAGTCACATTTGAATTTAACCAAGATTTTGCAACATCTGCACCTGAAGTAACAATCAATGCAGTTGGTTCATCACTTGTTGGAACAAATGTAACTTGTGTAGTAAAGCCAACATCAGCAGCAGTTGGTGCAAGCAATCCTAGTTACTCATTTTCTGCGGTTGTTTCAGAATGGCAAGCCCTTTCAGGTGCCGTTGGTGAGTTAGCCACAATTTCTGCAACTTGGCCGATCTCAGGCGTTATCACAAAGGCGGTTTAATAGATGCCACGCTTAGTATTAACAAATGCTTATGTCGTATTTGCAAGCAACGACATCAGCCAATATGTAACCTCAGTGTCGCTTGCAACATCATATGATGTTATTGACACCACGGGAATTTCAACTACAGGTGCAGCTCGTACTCGCGTTGCTGGACTTGCTGATAACTCAATTACACTTGAGTTTAATCAAGATTATGCAGACAATGCACTTGAAGAACTAATCAATGGAACTACCACAACAAATGGAACTGTTGGTTTAATTGCAGCAATGGAAATTCGCCCAGTTAACACTACAGTTAGCGCAAGCAATCCAAAATTTACCTTTAACGCGCTTGTTTCAGAATGGCAAGCGGTTTCAGGCGCAGTAGGCGAATTGGCCACGGTTTCGGCAACTTGGCCGATCTCAGGTCCAATCGCAAAATCAATTACACCGTAATCAACTAAGGGGGAAAAGATGGATGGATTAGCAATCAAGGTAAAAACAACTAATGGTGTTGAGGCTATTTACAAGTTAACGCCTCGCATTATTGTTGCATTTGAACAAAACTTTGGTGCAGGGATGCCTAAGTTATTGGGTGAACAACAAAAAGTTGAACATATTTATTGGCTTGCTTGGAAATGCCAACAGATTGATGCTCAAAATAATGGTGGAACACCAGTAAAACTTTTTGGTCCTGAGTATTTGGATAGTATTGTAAGTGCAGAATTGGAAGCCGATAGTTCTTTCGAATCCACCGCAACAGCCTGATATATACGGTTGCTGCGGTGGCCTGCGAAACTTCAATTTCTCCAAATGAATTACTTGATGCCCCTGAAGGCATCTTTGAAGCGATGTTGATTTACCTAAAGGAACGAGCTAAGACCAATGGCTGATGATGTAATTGTTTTAACTGGCATCAAAGAAACCATTGATGCGCTTAAACAGTTTGATAAAGATGCCGTGAAGCGTTTTAACAAAGTTATCAATACTGAACTTGCTGGCGCTCAAAAAGATGCTCGTAACATTATCAGTGAGGACCCACCGATGAGTGGCTGGCGTAAGGCAGATGCTGCCAAAGGCCGTGTTCGTGGTGGTAAAGGTTGGCCAGGCTGGAACGCTGGAGAAATCAAAAGCAAAATTACAAAGACAAAGGCGCAAGGCAAAGTTCGTGGCGATTACACAACAAGTGCTGGTGCTTTGCTCAATAAATCTGCAGCAGGTGCAATCTTTGAAGTTGCTGGCAAGAAAACAAAGGCAGGATTTGGTGGCGGTTCAGGTCAACAATTTTTGCGTACTCTTGGCAACAGATTTGGCAAGGCTTCGCGTGTAGTATGGCGCGTTGTAGATAAAGACAGAGCAAGAATTGAAGAAAATGTAGCGCGTGCGCTTGAACAAGCAAAAGCCGATCTACAAAAACACTTGAATAAGGAGCGTGCATAAATGGCAGTTGGCGCAGTTGTAGCTCGCATCCTTACCCAGTATTCTGATAAAGGTTCAAAAACTGCTCAAAAAGATATTGCAAAACTTGGTAAAAGTTTTGATGGTTTTGCTAAGAAATCTGCAAAAGCATTTGGATTAGCAGCAGCAGCATCAGCCGCTTTTGCAATCAAAATTGGCAAGGATGCAGTTCAAGGCGCAATGGAAGATCAGAAACAACAGGTTGCCCTTGCTACCGCTTTGCGTAACACAACAGGTGCTACAGATCAAGCTATTGCAGCAACTGTTACTTATCTTGACAAACTAGAATTATTGGTTGGCGTTGACAATGCCGAGTTGATTCCTTCTTTGCAAACTCTTACACAAGCCACTAAAGATGTTACTGCAGCCCAGCAACTGCAAAGCCTTGCTTTAGATATTTCGGCAGGCACAACTAAAGATTTAGGTGCCGTTTCAATCGCACTTGCTAAGGCCATTGGTGGCAATGTTGGCGCTTTAACTAAACTTGGCGTTCCACTTGATGCCGATGCAGTTAAGGCAAAAGACTTAAACGCAATTTTGAAGTCTCTTGGGGCAACCTTTAAGGGGCAGGCTGAAAAGCGTGCGGAAACTCTTGAGTTTAGATTAAAGAAACTTGATCTAGCATTTAAGCAGGTTCTTGACAAATTAGGATATGCCTTAATTCCAGTGCTAGAAAAATTTGCAGAGGTTGTAACTGCCAAGATTCTGCCTGCAGTCAATGAGTTTGTAGAAACAAATCAAAAGAAGTTGGCAGCCTCATTTGCTGTGGCTGCAGATTTTGCGGTTATTTTACTCGGAGCTGCAATTAACTTTACCAATTGGATTTCAAACAATATGGGCATCGTTAAAAGTATGGCAGTGCTTATTGCTGGAATGTTTGTAGTAGGTCGTATTGCTGCATTTGTTACTGCAATTGGAACAATTACAACCGCGATGGCACTATTGCGCACAACTGCAATTGGTGCAGCAATTGCAAATGCTTTTGCTACATCAGGTGTAAGCATTGCGTTAGGTGCTGCAGCCCTTGCAACAGTTGGGCTTGGCGCTTATACACTTAACAATATGATGAAGCCTGGTGCAGTTGCTGGTAAAAAAGGCATCAGCCCGCGTGGTAATGCAAACAATCGTGATTTTATTACCGACCCAATTACATCTGACAAAACTCTTGAGGAATATCTTAAGTCAATCAACAAAAACACAACTGCCGTTAACAAAAATACAAAATCAGTTATGGATATTGCAACCGCAAACGCTATGAAAGAATTGGCAGCACGCCAAAAAGCGCTTTCAGGTTCAGCTTCAATTGCAATCGGCGGTGGTGGTAAGTTATACGGCCCAAGAGATGCAAACGGCAAAATTATTGTAAATGTTAACAATGCTGGTTCAGTTATTACTCAGGAAAACCTAGTTACATCCATTGTGAACGGCATTGAACGCACAACCCGCCGTAGCTTTGGAACTGTTGGGGCGTTTGATAGATAATGCCAGCATTTGACGGTACAACCTCGCCTTCGGTAGCAGTTCAATTTCTTAAAAGTGGAACTTGGACTTCAGTTACAACAACAGATGTAATTCAAATTGATATTCGCCGTGGTCGAACACGCCAAAATGAGCGCGATCAGGCAGGTATCTCAGTTGTTGTTTTGAATAACACAAGTGGCTTTTATGACCCTGATAACACTAGCGGTTCAAACCCGTGGGTAGTTGGCGGCGTAAGCATTTTGCGCGATGGCTTACAAATGCGCATTGTGGCAACAATCGGTGGCACATCTTATAATCTTTACTACGGATTTTTGGAAGAAACACAAGTTAATTTAGATATTGTTTCTAGCGTAACAATGACCTTTGTTGATGGCATTGCATACATTGCCGATGCCCAGGCACCAGCACTGGCAACTGCAGGCTTTGCCGAAACCGCAGCCACACGCGTTGGCAGAATTTTAACTAATTATGTTGGATGGACAGGCTCAACCAGCCTTACTGGAACTGTTGGGATGCTTGCCACGGTTCAAAATCGTTCTTGTATGGCGCTGATCTATCAGGCAGTTGATGCCATTGCTGGCCGTTTCTATATCTCACGCTCAGGTGTTGCAACATTGGTGCCGTTGGCCGATAAGTTCAGCCGCCCAACTCAATTGCTTTTTACTGATACTCAAGCAAGCAACACTGTTGGTTATATGCAATTGTTGACCAACCCTGGCACTTACTTTGTTGTAAATCAGGCGGTTGTAGATCGCACCAATACCACAAAGCAATACACATCACGATATAACCCAAGTGTTAGCGCTTATGGCATTGCCAAAACTGTTATTGATGCACCTGTTGCAACCGATAGCAATGCTCAAAACTTAGCTTTGTACGAATCACGCAAATTGGCTGAACCTCTAACATATGTTGAACGCATTGATTTTAACGCTTTGGCTCTTAGCACTTATGGGGCTTTGTATCCTGACTTTTTAGCAACAGAATTATCAGATCAAGTAAGCGTTGTGCGTTCAGGTAGGCAGTGGAACCTTGTGGTTGAAGGTATGGCTCACACCATCACCCAAAACAATTGGGTTTGTTCTTATACCACTTCAGCCATCAACCCGTACTCAATCACAATCTAGGGGGTAGCAGATGCCATTGTGTCCACAAATTACCAATACCCCGATCACAGTTTCACTTACTGCAGACTTTACAGTTACCGATGTTGTGCCTGTACTGCCAGCAACCACCGAGCAACTTGATGAAGTTATTATTTTGGCTGATGGCAAAACAAAAGCCTTTTATCAAACAACCGCGCCAACTGTAGGTGTCAGCGAAGGCGATATTTGGTTTGATACCGATGATGGCAATAAGCAATACTATTACAATGGCACCGCTTGGGTATCTGTTCAGGATACTGCTATCGCTGCCGCCCAGTCAGCAGCAACTGCAGCGCAGACAACGGCAGATGGCAAAAATCGCGTGTACCGCCAAACATCTCAACCAACAGGCGGAACTTACGCCGAAGGCGATCTTTGGTTTGATACAGATGATGATAACAAAATTTACCGCTTTACATCAGGCTCTTGGGGAACTGCGGTAACTCTTGGCAATAACGCACTTGCAAGCATTTCAGCCAACAAGATTACGGCTGGCACAATTGATGCTTCAGTTATTACAGTTTCAAACATCAACGCTGGCAATATCTCAACTGGCACTTTGGCTGCAGCTCGAATTGCTACTGGTTCATTAGATGCAAGCAAGATTACCGCTGGCACAATTACTGCATCTCAAATTGCTACAGCCACAATTACTGCTACTCAGATTGCAGCGGGTACGATTACTGCCTCAAACATTGCAACAGGCACAATTACGGCAACTCAGATTGCTGCGGGAACAATTACAACTGACAAACTTGTTGCTGGAACGCTTACTGGTTTCTTAGTTCAAACCAGCTCAGGTTCAAATTCTGTTTCTTTAGTCGGTTCAAATAACTCGCTAACATTTAAAAATGGCGGTAGCAATGTTGGCCACATACTTCCGCTTTCAAGCAACGGTGTGCTTATGCACTACGGAGCTACGGCAGATGGCTCAGGCGGCACATTTCCGCAAATGTTCGTAGGCTCAGCAAATGCCTCAATGTTTGCAAGTTCAACAATCGGCATTGGTATTGCAACTGGCACAGGTGTCAGCATCAATGGAAATACTGCGTTAAACAATCAGACAACTTACCCAGGCGTTGCAACGGGTGCGGGTACTGCAATGGTGGTTGTTACTACAGGCAGTCGCATTGCAATTATTACATCTTCTGAGAGATTCAAAGAGCAAATTGAGTACATCAACACAACAGGTTGGCTTGACAAGGTGCTTGCGATGAAGCCAATCACCTATAAGACAAGCGAAGATTTCACAACCGCTGGCGAACCTAACGAATCTCAAATTGGTTTCTTGGCTGAAGATATTGCAGACATTGGCGGTGGTTTTGAAAAGGCAGTTGTTCTTGACCCGCTAGGTGACCCATTCTCATTGTCTTATGACCGCCTAACGGTTTTCTTAATGCTTGCAATTAAAGAACTCAAAGCTGAAATAGACACACTCAAGGGGGAATAATGGAACAAGAGATAGACATTCAAGAAGTCTTAAAAAATATGCGTGAAACCATAGGCGTACTTGCCCAGGAAAACGCAGTGCTGAAAGCACAACTTACAACTAACTCATAACGGGAGAACCGCGCAAATGACACCAGCAAACTGGGCAGGCCTTATTGTTTCACTTATCGCAATTGTTTCTGCATTTGCAGGCTCAGTGCGATGGCTTGTAAAACATTACCTGAACGAACTCAAGCCCAACGGTGGCAGTTCAATGCGCGATTCCATTAACAGACTGGAAGCCCAAATGGAGCTAATCCTAGAGTTAGTAAAAACTAAATGAAATTAGTAACGAGAGCAACACCAGCGGCGTTGGCAGTGCTACGCCAAGCCACCGCCCTGAAGCCATTGCGCAAGAAGGCATCTGACGGGCTTTTGCCATCTGCTGCCCACCGCAAGCAAAACCCGAACTCAGATCACAATACAGGCTTAGCCGTGGACCTTACCCACGACCCTAAGAACGGCATTGATTGCGCTGACATATTTGAGCAGTTGAAAGATGATAAGCGCGTTGAGTATTTAATCTTTAATTCAAAGATTTGGTCAAAGGCAAGAGCCAAAGAAGGCAACCGCAAATACACAGGCTCAAACAAGCACACAAAGCACCTTCATATTTCAATCAAAGAAGAATTGGCAAAAGACACATCACCCTGGTTTTGGTGGATGAATCAGCCTAAAATAATTACACAACTTGGTGCTAAAATTGTGCCAATTCCTGCTAAAAAAGCATACAAAGCCGAAGTTTGCACTTGTTGCAAAGTCCACGGCAAAAAATAAGGGAGCAATCAAATGGAACAATTCAAACAAATCACATTAACTTGGTTTCGCGCAGCGGCGGCAGCAGCAATTGCCCTATATCTTGCGGGCGAGACTGATCTAAAGACTCTTGGAATGGCTGCCATTGCTGGCGCTGCAGGTCCAATCTTGAAGTGGCTAGATTCATCAGCCGTAGATTTCGGCAGAGGCTCAAAGTAATCCACCCCTAGTTTTTGGAGTAAATAAATGGCAGCAGGTACCTTAGATTTTACGATTGAACAAGGGGCAACTTTCAATCTTTTGCTTACTTGGAAAATCAACAATGTTGCGGTTAACCTCACTGGTTACACTGCTCGCCTTCAAGCACGCGTTGATGTTGAAGATACTGAATTAATCCTTTCTCTTACAACAAGCAATGGTGGAATTACTCTTGGTGGAGCGCTTGGAACAATCAGCTTAGATCAAACTGCTACGCAAACAACACTTTTGCCTGCAGGTACTTATGTTTATGACCTTGAATTAATCGCTTCAAATGCAACAGTTACACGCTTGGTGCAGGGTGAACTTTTAATTAGCGCAGAGGTGACTCGATGAGTTCAATTGTCTATGTATCTTCAAGCACAACCGATGTAATTGCTGAAATTGCCTCACCTGCCGAGGTAATTATTTCAAACCTTCAAGGCCCACAAGGTCCTGGCGGTGCAACAGGTCCAACAGGGCCAGCGGGTGCAACAGGTGCAACAGGTGCAGGCGTAACAGGTGCAACAGGCCCTCAAGGTGTAACTGGAGCAACAGGACCTCAAGGTGTAGTTGGAGCAACTGGTGTAACAGGTGCAACTGGTGCTACTGGTCCAATTGGTGCAACTGGAAATACAGGCGAGACTGGCCCAACTGGCCCAATCGGTGTAACAGGTCCAATCGGTGTAACAGGTCCAATTGGTGTAACTGGTCCAATCGGTGCAACAGGTCCACAAGGTATTCAAGGAATCCAGGGTGAGATTGGTGTAACTGGTCCAATCGGTGTAACAGGTCCAGTTGGTGCAACAGGTGCTGTTGGCGTTACTGGAGATATTGGTCCAACAGGTGTAACAGGTCCACAAGGTATTCAAGGTGATGTTGGCGCAACTGGTGCTACAGGTCCACAAGGCGTTGTTGGTCCAACAGGTGTAACTGGTCCAATCGGAGCTACAGGTCCAACAGGTGCTGATTCGTTTGTTCCAGGCCCGACAGGTGCCACGGGCGTTATTGGTGCTACAGGTGCCACTGGCCCAGTCGGTGCCACGGGTGTTAGCGGTCCAACAGGTGCTACTGGTGCAACTGGTCCTCAAGGTTACACAACTGGCCGTTTTTATTATTTCAACGCATCAACTACAGAAATTTTGACATATAAGCAATTAGGTGAAGAACCAGTTGTTGCTGCTGAAAATATCACTACAAATTCAGTTGATACAACACCTATTTTATATTCAACTTACATTACGCCTGAATTTGGTTTTTCACTTATCCCAGCAGGCGTTCAGCGTTTCTATTTGTACGCATTAAAAGCTGCAAATGGCGATCAAGTTTCTATGTATTGCACACTTAAACTTGCCGATTCAAGCGGAACAGTTATTTCTACAATTGGCAATACAGATTCAACTGCCGTTGGATATAACTCAACAAATCCTGTTGAATTACAAACAGAAATTGTTTTGCCAACAACTACAGTTGACCCAACAAATCGAATGATTGTTGAAATATATGGTTACAAAACTGGTGGCGCTGGCGGTGCCAAAACACTTTCTTTTTACACTCAAGGTTCAAACCATTATTCTTATGTGATTACATCACTGCAAGCCCCTGAAGGGCCTGTTGGTGCTACTGGTGCAACAGGTGCTACTGGACCTGTTGGCCCAACGGGAGATACTGGCCCAACTGGACCTATCGGTGCCACTGGTGCAAGCGGTGCTGATTCAACAGTTGCTGGCCCTACAGGTCCAACTGGCGTGATTGGTGCAACTGGACCGACTGGCCCACAAGGTATTGCAGGCGATATTGGTGCAACAGGTGCAACTGGACCTGCGGGAACTGTAGGTGCAACAGGTGCAACAGGTGCAACAGGTCCTCAAGGTATTCAAGGTGTAGATGGAGCAACTGGTGCAACTGGACCTGTTGGTTCTACTGGACCGCAAGGTATTCAAGGAATTCAAGGTGAGATCGGTGTAACTGGACCTATCGGTGCAACTGGAGATACTGGACCGACAGGGCCAATTGGCGCAACAGGGCCACAAGGTATTCAGGGCGATGTGGGTGCCACTGGCCCAGTCGGTGCAACAGGTGCCGTTGGTGCAACTGGACCGCAAGGAGTAACTGGAGATGTTGGACCTACTGGCGATACTGGTGCAACTGGACCTGTTGGTGCAACTGGGCCTGTTGGTGCAACTGGTCCAATAGGTGCAACTGGACCTATTGGTGCAACAGGAGATACAGGTGCAACTGGACCTGCTGGTGCTACTGGTGCCAACGGTATAGATGGTGCAACAGGTGCAACTGGTCCTGCAGGTGCGACAGGTCCAACAGGACCACAAGGAATTCAAGGCGAACAAGGTGATATTGGTGCAACTGGACCTATCGGTGCAACAGGTGCCGTTGGAGCTACAGGAGCGCAAGGAATAACTGGAGATGTTGGAGCAACAGGTGCAACTGGACCTGTTGGTGCAACTGGACCGCAGGGAGTAACTGGAGATGTTGGACCTACTGGCCCTGTTGGTGCCACTGGCCCTATTGGGGCTACTGGTGATATTGGAGCGACTGGACCGATAGGTGCAAGCGGTGCCAATGGCGCAGATGGTGCAACAGGTGCCACTGGCCCTGCTGGTGCAACTGGACCAATCGGTGCAACTGGACCTATTGGTGCAACAGGAGATACAGGTGCAACTGGCGTTGCAGGTTTAGATGGTGCAACAGGTGCAACTGGACCTGCAGGTGCAACTGGGCCAACGGGTCCTGAAGGTGCTACTGGGCCAGTTGGTGCTACAGGCAATACAGGTGCAACTGGTGTTACGGGTGCAACAGGACCTGCAGGCGCAACTGGTGCGACTGGACCCGAAGGCGGCACAACAACACTTACGACTAAAGGCGATCTACTAACACGCAGTGCATCAGCCATTGCTAGACTTGGCGTTGGAACAAATAATCATGTTCTTACTGCTGACTCAACTCAAACACTTGGAATAAAGTGGGCTGCTAGTAGTGGTATGACACAACTAGATTCACAGACTTTTACATCATCCTCAACCTACACAATTCCAGCAGGCGCAAAACTCTTTATTGTTGACTTCCACGGTTCAGGTGGCGGAGGCGGTGGCGGGCGCAGAAGTGCTGGAACAGCTGCTACAGGCGGCGGCGGCGGCGGTGGCGGTGGAGCGTACTCGCGTTTTGTTTGTGCAGCCTCTGAGTTTACTTCCCCAATTACTTACACAATTGGAGCAGGCGGTGCTGGTGGTGCTGGTTCAACTGCTGATGCAGTCGCTGGTTCTCCAGGCACTCTTGGAGGACAAAGTAGATTTGGTCCTCTTTATTTTGCAGGCGGTGGGCGAGGTGCTGGAGGAACTGTTGGCACCGTGGCCGGAGGCACTGGTTATATCAGTCCCTTTACTTTGTATGCCATCACACAAGGTTCAATTGGTGCTGGTGGTACTGGTTCAACTGCTGTTCCTGTAGAGGGAAGCACAGGTTTATTAGGCGGTGCAGGTGGTGGCGGTGGTGGTGGAGCCCAAACATCCTCTTCTTTCGCAGGTCGCGCTGGTGGTACTAGTCAAACTGATGTTAATAACGCATTAAGTATAACTGGTGCTGCAAGTACAGGCGGTGGAGGAGCAGGTGGAGCAGAAAACGGAGGTGCAGGAACAGCAGGCTCTGGTTTTGGTGCAGGCGGCGGCGGCGGCGGTGGTCGTTTAAGTGGTGGCACTGCGGGCGCTGGTGCTGCTGGTGCTGCAAGTGGCGGTGGCGGCGGCGGTGGCGGTGCTACTGGTTCAGGCAACGGCGGTGCTGGTGGTACTGGTGGAAATGCACAAATCAAAATTTGGGTATTTGGTTAAAATACAAAATAGGAGAAAACAATGTCAACATCTAAAAGATATTTAGTTTATCGTTTAAGCGACGGGTTATGCATCAACTGTATTGTTTGGGATGGTGCTAGCCCGTACACTCCAGATGAAGGTACTGCTTTAGAGGTAGTCCCTGCGGGTTCTTTTGCTAGCATTGGTTGGACACGCATCTCTGATGGCGAATGGCAACAGCCAATAGAAGCTGAAATAGTCGAATAAACAACAGATTCGGGGGAATCAATGCGTTTTCATATTGTGGCACTGCCACACACACAGGTAACAAAAGAGTTTGCTGGGTGCGCTTTTACTGAAAAGGTGCGCCGCTTTTGTATTATGATGCACAACTTAGGCCACGAAGTATTCTTGTATGCTGGCGATGAGGTTGAGGCACCTGTAACTGAACTGATTACTTGCGTGTCAAAGAAGCAACAAGAGGCTGCACTTCACGGTGTAGCTCATTACACCCAGTTCCCGTTTAACGGGTGGCTTTGGGATTCCTTCAATGCTAAGGCCATTGCTGAAATTGCAGATCGCATTGAAAAGGAAGATTTCATCTGCTTAATCGGCGGCAGCGCACAAAAGCCAATTGCCGATGCCTTTCCTGCCCATATGTCGGTGGAGTTTGGCGTTGGCTACGGCGGCGTGTTTGCCAAGTTTCGAGTGTTCGAGTCTTATGCCTGGATGCACTCAATTTATGCAGGGTGGAAAAACCCGACAACGGCAGATGGCCAGTTCTACGATGCGGTCATTCCAGGGTATTTAGAACCTGAAATGTTTCCATTGGGAGATGGCAAAGGCGATGAGCAGGGCGAGTATTACCTGTTTATTGGTCGGCTTATTGATCGCAAAGGCTACCGAATTGCCCAAGAAGTATGCCAGCGACTTGGCAAGCGGCTTGTCTTGGCAGGGCCTGGTGAGCAAAGCGGGTATGGCGAGTTTGTAGGCAGTGTGGGGCCTGAAGAACGCGCAAAGCTAATGGGCGGTGCCACCGCCACCTTTGCACCAACCCTTTATGTAGAACCTTTTGGAAATGTAGTAATCGAATCACAGGCTTGTGGCACGCCAACAATCACAACTGATTGGGGCGCATTTACAGAGAACAATCCTGATGGGATTTCAGGCTTTAGATGCCGTACTTTGGCTGAATTTATGCAGGCAGCCGAAGGGGTCAAATACCTAGATCGCGCCAAAATCCGCAATCGTGCCGTATCGCTCTATAACCTTGATACTATCGGCCTTCAATACGAGGCTTACTTTCAGCGATTATTAACCCTTTGGGGCGATGGCTGGTATGAGATGGGGGCAATTGATGAATAGAGGCGAAGTATTAGATGAGGCCAAGCGCCTTACATACGGTGATCGCAATGTTTCCTACGATGAACCACGCATTAACCATAAGCGCATTGGCGTTTTATTAGGAATTGTTTTAGAACGATATGTTGAAACGGCGCAACCAGGGGATGCAGTTCCACCTGAAGTTGCAGCTTTATGTATGGCAGCAATGAAACTTGCTCGACTATCTGCAATGCCAACGCACTTAGATTCAGCAATTGATTTAGCGGCTTATGCTGCAATTTGTGCTGAACTTGCAACACATATAGATTAACTCTTAGGCGCGAAATCGCCCCCATAGAAAAACCCCCTGCAGCCGTTCCTGCGGGGGGTTTTTCGTTTCTTTAATTACTTGATGTATTCACGCAATGCTTGAATGATGATTGCGGTGGCGGTGGTGCCTTCATTTCGCGCTTTTTCTTTAACTGATTGCCACAAGTCAGCATCAATGCGGATTGATCGCAATGGGGTCATAGAACCACACACTCACTCATTGAACCCCAACACCAGCCAAGAAATTCTGCGCTAGGCGCATCAATGCCAACCCACCAAAGATTGCTGGCAACCTGCCAAATTAGGATGATGCCAACTGCAATTGCAACTGCTCGTACACGCTTGCCACGCTTTGTAATCATCTTAACGCTCCAATTCTTCAATGTGGGCAATGGTCAGGGCAGAATTCACAATTGCCCTGCGAAGTGATTGCTTCATCTCGTCAAAATCGCCTGATTCGCTTGCTTCGTTCAGATCACGGCTGATTTGATACATAGTATCTGCAATATCAATTACCAAAGATTTCATAGCACCCATTTTAGTTATTCTCCAAATTCGCTAGGTATGCCTCAAAACAAGGCAGACATAAATTGACCTTCATTACTGATTCAAATGTTTCTTTGCAGGCATTGCACTTGCAGGTGTAATTGGTGCTGAACATTTATGCACCTACCTTTTCTAGTAGTGGACCGCAAGGATTAACAAAAACATATTGTGTGTTGAATTCTGACCAACCTTCAAACTTCTTGGCAATTGCATTAACGGCCTCACGGATTTCCTTATCACCGTTGTATGAAATGTAAACAGTTCCACAATGAACCTTGCGAACTGAAAACTTGTATGTTGGGAATGTTGCCTTTAGCTCTGCGCGAATTGCTTTTGTTGTTTCTACTGTTGTCATTTTGCTATCCGTTCTTGGGAACCGTTCGTTTCCCTATGAGTAGAACAGTACGCCCCTGTATATACAAGCGCAAGCCCAAAGGGGGTGTTTTGGTAACGATTTGATAACGCTTTTTGGGCGTGTTAGGCTCAAATCTAGGCGTGGGAACCCGAAGAAATTGGGGAATTGCTAGGGTTTCCACGCCTTTTCACGCCTTTACCCTACACTTGGCCAATGACCACGCTAATAGCCTTCCAGGGGCCTGATTTTGCCATTCTAGGGGCAGACTCTCAGGTAACAGATGGCGATAAGCGCATCATCTCGCCCAGCACACCCAAGATCGTAAAGCTGAAGAAGTACCTTTTGGCAGTAAGCGGTGATTGCAGGCCAGGTGACATTCTCACCTATAACTGGACACCGCCAGCCTTTGACGGCACCAATCCAGTTACCTTTATGGGTCGAAAGATCATCCCAAGCATCATTGCTGCATTTAAGTTGCAGGGATTTGATTACACCAAAGAAGGAATCAGTTATTCATACTTGTTGGCCTTTGCTGGCAATATATTTGAAATTGGCGATGACTTGAGCGTTACCCAATCTGAAGATGGCCTGTACGGGGTTGGCTCAGGCTCTGCCTACGCGCTTGGCGCATTGGCAGGGGCGGTGCCAAATGTCGGCAAGGCCGAAATCCTTAAGGCACTTGCCATTGCCGCCAAATATGACATCAACACCGCCAAACCTTTTCAGATTGAAGTTCAGCGAGTCTAGCGGGTTGCCCTGTTCAAGTGTGTGTAGTATGTGCGCACCTACTTTGAACGGAAAGGAAAACTATGTTTTGGTTAGGCTTAGCGTGTGGATTTATCGGCATCATTTGCCTGTATCTCATCATCATTGCAGCTTTTGAAATTGGTGAAGGCCGATGAATTTAGATCAATTTAAGCAACCACGCGACCCACTATTTTCAGTGCATACTCATTCAGACGGCAGTATTGCCTTATATCTTGAAGAACAAGATGCAGTAAAGGATTTAGTGCAAGATGTTGTGGGTGCATACCCGCTAGATGATTTGGACTTACTGCGCCATTCTGCAGATCGTTCAGTTAAATCTGAAAACTACTTTGAACACCTAGATAATGCCCGCGATAACTTGAGCGAGAACGCACCATTGCTTTGCAATATGACAGAAAAAGAAGCACTTATTTTGGCTGAAGATTTGATTCGAGCAGTTAAGTTTGCCCGCATCAGCCGTGAGGCTGGCACCAACTACCCATCATTGAAGGCGGTTAAGTAACTCAATGGCTAATCCAAATGGGCGCAAAGGCGCACAATTTGAAACCGATGTTATGCGTTGGCTTCGTAGTGCTGGTGCCTTGTGTGAGCGTTTGGTGAAGGCGGGTAAGAACGATGAAGGCGATCTAGTCGCAATCATTGCTGGCAAGCAATACATTCTTGAACTCAAGAATCGTAAAACAATAAGTTTGCCTGAATTTTGGCGTGAAGCTGAAGTTGAGGCAGAAAATTATGCAAAGGCTCGCGGTTTATCCGAGGTTCCATTGCATTATGTCATTCTCAAGCGCCGTAGCGCTGGGATTGAAAAAGCCTGGGTAATCCAGGACCTTCAACAATGGCTTAGTGAAAAGCAATGAAAGGATTTGATTTCTTTGTTGATTTTCCCCGCTTTGATGAAGCCAAGTGTGCAGATATTGAGGACAAAGATTTATTCTTTCCCGATAACCGCACACAAGAGGCAGAAAGACTGCACCAACTCAAAGCAATTTGCGCGAGTTGTATTCACGAAAAGGAGTGTTTGGAGTACGCACTAGAAAAACAAATAACCCACGGTATTTGGGGTGGCAAATCGCCAGCCGAAAGAGATGCCGTTGTTGTAAAGGATAAGAATGTCACCTTCAAAGGTATGGCATTGACGATTATTCAACTACATAAAAAAGGGTTGTCTGTCAACGAAATTGCAGGTCAATTGAATACATCGCCTAGTTATGCAAAGCGAGTTGTAAGCAAGTGGTCAGCAACTGAACAAGGAGCAGCACCATTACACCAACAGACAAAAGACTCATCAAAAGGCTCGCACTGATCGTGGTGGTTAGCGTTAGCACTTCATTGATGGTTCAAACAATCGCAGCACCACCTGCAATACCTCAATTGGTTATCTACAAAGAGCGACCACATTTGATGCAGGTAAATGCAAAAGAAGTGGCTCGCGAGCTACTTACAACTGAACAGTTCAAGTGCTTTTCATTCGTAATGGGAAAAGAAAGCGCTTGGCAAGATAAGGACAACCCAACCAGCACCGCATCAGGTGTGGGGCAGTTGTTAGATGGTACTTATCGCAATCTTGGAATGAAGCGCAGTAAATCAACTGTTGCCCAAACGATTGCAGCATTGGCCTACATAGGTCGCAAATATGGCTCAGGTGGCCCGTGTGCTGCCAAAGCCTTTTGGTTAAAAAACTCATACTATTGATGGGGGTCAATATGAGCGTAGAAATAGAAACAGGCGTGGTGGATTTTGATGCCAACACTGCCGCTTGGCTTGAGCAGTATAAATCTGCCGTTGCCAAGATCAAGGAACTGCAAGAAGTTGCAGATGTAGCTCGCGCACACATTGAGCGAGCATTAGGCGATAACGAAACTGGGATGTTCTTAAACCGTCCAGTTGTTCGTTACTCATTTGTTGAATCAAGGCGCTTTGATACCAAACGCGCCCGTGAAATCCTACCTGCACAAGTAATAGAGGCTCTTGAGATAGTATCTACTTCCCGCAGATTCTCTATTGTGAACGAGGACAATTAACAAATGAATTTTACGCCTTTGAACTCGCCAGCACAACAGTTAGCCGTTGAACTCGGCGGCATAATTAGCGAAGCAAGTAAGTGGTCACCACGAAGCCAACAGGTTTATATCGGACCAAGTGAAGTTGGCCAAGAGTGTGTTCGCAGACTTGCTTACAAATTGCTGGATTGGGATAAGGCAAATGAATCGGGTGGCGGTTCCTGGGCTGCCAATGTCGGCACCGCCATCCATTCATTTCTTGAAGAAATCTTTGCCAAGATGCCTGAACGATACGAGGTTGAGCAGAAAGTAAAGATTCGAGCAAACCTTTCAGGCACCATTGACCTTTACGATATTGAAAAAGGTTATGTTTTGGACTGGAAAACAACTTCACCTGCAGGTGTCAAAGCCAAGCGCAGTGAAGGTGCTACCAGCCAACAGATTACCCAGGTTCAGCTTTACGGTTACGGCAAGGCACAAACTGGCGTAACTGTTAACAAAGTCGGCCTGATCTACCTGCCAACTGGCGGTTCCATTGAAGATATGCACATTGAATTGTTTGATTACGATGAGCAGGCAGCACTTGATGCACTTGCCCGCCTTGATTCAGTCTATTCATTGCTATCTACAATTGATGTTGAGGAAAATCCTGCGATGTGGCCGTTGATTCCTGCAACACCGAGCCGTATGTGTATGTATTGCCCTTACTACCGACCTTTTAGCACCGATTTATCGGTTGCGTGCAATGGCGATACCGATGTGTGAGCGTGATGGTTGCGGTTGCGGAATTCCTGCAAAGACAATCAACGACATTGCCAAAGAATTGGCTGAACTCACACCACCAACAGAGTTAGAAACAAACTAACACCAAACCAAAAGAAACGGGGGAAAGCCAAATGGCTTTTTCAGCACCAAGTAGCAACACAGAATCAGTAAAGGTGGCAGACCTTAACGGCCACCTATTGATTCTTGAAGCAATTGAATACAAAACTGGCATCCCAACAGTTCACGGTGATGCAGATGCAATTGAAGTTCGCATCAATGATTTAGATACAGGCTTCAATCACGAATCAGTGTTGTTCTTTAATGTAGCTTTGAAGAACGCATTGAAAACAAAGATTGGCCAAAAGGTATTGGCACGCATTGGTCAGGGAACGGCAAAGCCTGGAAAGTCTGCGCCGTGGATTCTGCTAGATGCAACAGGCGATGCAGATGCAGTTGCTAAAGCAAACGCATTTATTGCAGGCTCACCTGCAGTTGCATCAGCACCTGCGGCAGCACCTGCCGCTGCCAATATCAATGACCCAGCCGTTCAAGCATTGCTTGCGCAGTTAGGTGCAAAACCAGTTAACTAAAACTTCTTGGGGTTCTAGTCCTTTCCGCCCCAAGAGATCGGCGTTGTGATGGTTCACAGGACGGGAATGTATCGGGGGATACATCCTCAAGGTTCGATTCCTTGAACGCCACGCAAGACTTAACGAACGAACGGGGGATGCAATGCCTTTTTATGAATTCACTTGCGATTGTGGGCATATTGCTGAAGTGTTTTTTGAAATGGATGATGAAAAGAGAATCATCTGCGAAGGTTGCAAGAAGAAGTTAATGCAACGCAAGTATTCATTGGGTGGCACAATCTTTAAGGGTGACGGATGGGGGAGCAAATGAAGTTTGCATACGCTGACCCACCTTACTTAGGAATGGGCAAAAAGATGTACGGAAAACTGCATCCTGAAGCCCCTATGTGGGATGAGGTTGAAAATCAAAGAAATCTGATCAGGCAACTCATTGCAGAATATCCTGATGGCTGGGCAATGTCGTGTAATCCAAAAGATTTACAATTTTTGCTTATTGACCCAAACATTCGTGTATGTGCCTGGACAAAAACATTTCATCAAATTAGACAAACAACGATTCAATACGCCTGGGAAGCGGTGCTTGTTTATGGTGGGCGCATTGATGGAAAGCGCAAGCCAATGGTCAGAGATTGGATTTCAGGCGTTATTGCAATGCGTAAAGGGTTGCAGGGTGCCAAGCCAACTTATTTTAATCATTGGATTTTGGACTTGCTCAATGTGTATGAAGAAGATGATTTAGTGGATTTATTTCCAGGTTCGTTATCAATGCAAGAACCGTGTGAGATGCGCGGCATCAACTACATTGCAAGGGGGCAATGAATGAAACTAATTAACGCAGATTGCATCGAGGCAATGAAGGCGATGCCTGACAACTCGGTGGATTCAATTGTCACTGACCCGCCGTATGAGCTTGGGTTTATGGGCAAGTCATGGGATGCCAGTGGCATTGCCTTTAACATCGAAGTATGGCAAGAGGCGTTGCGAGTGATTAAGCCAGGCGGCCACCTGATTGCTTTTAGTGGCTCTCGCACCTATCACCGTATGGCCGTTGCCATTGAGGATGCAGGGTTTCAAATCCGCGATCAGATTATGTGGGTGTATGGATCAGGTTTTCCTAAGTCGCACGATGTAAGCAAGGCGATTGATAAGAATAACGGAGAAACTGGTCGTTTGTTGAAATTCACCAATTGGATGCGAACAACAGGCTTGAAGGCAAAACAATTAGATGAAGCTACTGGAACAAATATGGGCGGCCATTACTTAACAACTGCATCGCAACCAGCAATTCCAACTGTTGAACTTTGGGGAAAGATTCGCCCACTTATTGCCGATGTGCCTGAATGGGTTGATGAACTTGTTGATCGCATTGAGGCAGAGCGCGAGGTTGTTGGCAGTAAAAAATCAGGGATTGGCACTGCATTTGGCGATGGCGAATGGGCAAGTGGACAGGCACAAGATGTGGACATCACCGCCCCTGCCACTGCCGCCGCGCAGCAATGGGATGGCTGGGGCACTGCACTCAAACCTGCACACGAACCAATGGTGCTTGCTCGCAAGCCGCTTGAAGGCACCGTTGCAAACAATGTGCTGACCTTTGGCACTGGCGGGTTGAACATTGACGGGTCGCGGGTTGGCAGTGAGGTGATGCCAGCTTCAACAGGTGAAGCATTATCAAATGGTAAACACGGTGACAAAGTTTGGGATACACCTGAAAAAACTGGCCGCTTCCCCGCCAACTTTATTCACGATGGCAGCGATGAGGTAGTGGCGTTGTTTCCTGATACGAAGGCAGCAACCTCTCGCAGCCGTAAGGCTAATCGTTCACCATTTTCAACAGGAGATGGCGAAGATGAGGAAAGTGTTATTTATCCCGACAGTGGCAGCGCCGCCCGATTCTTTTACTGCGCAAAGGCAAGCAAGCGTGATAGGAACGAAGGCCTTGATGGGTTTGAGGTTAAAGAAACTCAGGGTGGTGGTGGCAGGCCGCTTGAAAATTATGGCCAAGATGAGGAATCGCAACGCTTAAAGCAAGCAGCAAGCGCCTTTGGTGCAGTTAAGGCAGCGCGAGCAAATACACACCCAACAGTTAAACCAACAACGCTGATGCAATACCTAGTTCGCCTGGTGACACCGCCCAACGGAACAGTGCTTGACCCGTTTATGGGTTCAGGTTCAACTGGCAAGGCGTGCGCCTATGAAGGTTTTGATTTCATTGGAATAGATCAATCGGCTGAATATGTGGCAATTGCACAAGCACGCATTGATTTTGCATTGGCAGATAAATCCGATGAGTTGCCGCTATGAAAGAAAATGATGAGATAGTTTCGCACCTAGCAAAAGAGTTATGGGCATCATTTGAGTATGGCTTGCCAGTATCACCTAGTTCAATGGCAAATTACATTGTCAGACAAATCGAAATTGCAGGATTTAAGATTGTGAAGGTGGGGGAATGAGCGAGATAAAAGTTTGTGAGAGTTGTAACAAGCAAGCAACTGTTTATGCAATGGGTCCTAGTGCTGGCGATTGGGGTGGTCGTTATTGCAACAATCACATACCAAGAGGATTTCAAATAGTAGATAAATTGGTAAGCAACAATGAGTAACTTATTGCCAATTGCTTTGCGCTTTTTAGCTCAGGGCATTTCAGTTGTTCCAACTGCCAATGATGGTTCTAAACGACCTGCATTTGCTTGGCAAGGATTCCAAGAGCATCTGCCCATTGCTGATGAATTACTAATGTGGTTCAAAGATGGCGTTGATGGCATTGGTGTAATCACTGGCAAGGTATCAGGCAACCTTGAAATGCTTGAACTTGAAGGTCGAGCAGTTGCCGAAAAGATGCACCTTGAAATTGCAGAAATTGCAAATAACTCAGGGCTTGGCGATTTATGGCAGCGCCTCAATAGCGGTTATGTGGAATTGACACCTTCAGGCGGGTTACATTGGCTTTATCGGGTTTCAGATGGCACCTTGCCAGGTAACACGAAACTTGCCCGTAAGCCTGGCGAAAACGGCGGTGTGGATGTATGGGCCGAAACGCGAAGCGAAGGCGGCTTTACAATCACCGCGCCAAGTGGCGGTGCCACTCATCCTTCGGGTGGTGCTTGGACACTTATAGGTGGCTCAATTGAGACAATTCCAACAATTACGATGCTTGAGAGATCAGCATTGCACGCGATTTTTGCAATGTTTGATGAGATGCCAAAAGCTGAAAATCTGCAACAAGAAGTTGTGGCAAAGCACGATGGGATTCTCACCCCTGGCGATGATTACAACGCCCGCACCACTTGGGAAGAACTGTTGCAACCTTTGGGCTGGACTGTTGTTTATCGCAAGGGTGAATCAACCGTGTGGCGCAGACCAGGCAAGAATGAAGGCATCAGTGCCACCACCAACTTCAATGGCAACGATAAGTTCTATGTTTTCTCAACTAGCACCCAATTTGATTCAGAAACCTCATATTCCAAGTTTGCGTTTTATGCAATGACCAAACACGGTGGAGATTTCAAGGCAGCAGCCAACAATTTGCGAAATCTTGGCTACGGGGCGCAAACGCTGAATTCTTTTGATTCAAACAATTCACTGATGCCCATAAATACACTACAAGCACCACCACAAGCCATTGAAGTTGATTTAAGCGGTGATGAATCAAGTTGGAAGCCAATCGCGCTGAAAGATTATTATGACGGCTTATTTCAAGCACCCATTGCAACCTTGCTCAAGCGTACAGATGGTCATGGCCTGATCTATGAAGGTCGCGTTCACTCAATTTATGGTGAATCCGAATCGGGTAAGTCGTGGATTGCTCAAATTGCAACTGCCGAGTGCCTGAAGAACGATAAAAAGGTGATTTACATTGATTTTGAATCAGATGCCATTGACATTGTTAACCGTCTCAAGGCGCTAGGTGTCTCAAGAGCTAACCTACTGCAATACTTTTCTTATATTCGCCCTGAAGGTGCCAGGGATGCCGATGACCCATATTGGCAGGCAATCCTTGAACCAAATTCGGCCACGCTTATCATCATTGACGGCGTAACCGAATCCCTGACAATGTGGGGTGGCGAGTCCAAAGATAACGATGCCATTACCCGATGGATGCGCCTGTTTCCACGAACAGTGGCAACCGCCAGTGGCGCTGCCGTTGTGCTTATTGACCACATCACCAAAAATGCAGAAACACGCGGGCGGTTTGCCATTGGCGGCCAAGCCAAACTTGCCACCATTGATGGCGCTGCCTATCTCGTAGAGCCTCTTGAGGCACTTGCCCCTGGTAGAACTGGAACGCTCACAATGAGAGTTACCAAAGATCGCCCAGGGTTTGTTCGCAAGATTGCAGGTATGTGGCGCAAATCAGATAGAACCCAAGAGGCTGCAGTTTTCACCATTGATTCAACTAGGGCGCAGATGGAGTATGTGATTGGTGTGCCATTACTTGAGGACGAGCTAGAGAGCAACAAAGAATTCAAGAAGTCAAAGGAAATTGTTGAATTCATCCACAATCACCCTGGTTGCACTCGCCGATTCATTGCTGAAGGCGTTACTGGTTCAAAAGAGGTTATTGGTGAGCGATTGTCTGATTTGCTTGCTGGCGGTTGGATAGAAAACCGTGGCAATGATCGTTCTTTTGTCCTTTATGTGACCGAATTAGGAAAAAGCCATTTCAACCTATTGGAAGCCGAAATTACACAATTGAAGGTCAACTGATGCTCAAGCATTGTTCCGTATCTTGGCATACCATAAGGAAAGACCCCTGCACCGCGCTAACGGCCAGGGGCGTGACCGAACCTAAGAAGGAGATTCGATATGCCAAACAATAGCATCAAAAAACAAGCAACTGAAGATGCAAGATGCGGAACAACCGCAGGTGCTGCTGCCCATTACATAAGAGGCGAAAGCAATTGTGAACCTTGCAAAATGGCAAAGAAAATTGCCCGTGATGCTTACGATAAAGCCCATCCTGAAGCACATAAAGCAAGAAATAAAAGATGGCGTGAGCGAAACCCTGAAAAGGTCAGAGCCAATTCACAAAAGTATTTTGGCCGTATTCGTGCTTATAGCATTGAACAGGTCATTGAAACATACGGAACGAATTGCCACATTTGCCAATTGCCAATTGATTTTAATGCACCGCGAGCTACACGGTTTGAAGGCTGGGAGTTTGGGCTTCATATAGATCACCACATTCCAATTTCAAAAGGCGGATTTGATTGCCTTGAGAATGTCCGACCAGTCCACGGCATTTGCAATATCAAAAAGAGCAACAATTGATGGTGTTCCGTACTGTACCTTTTGTGTACCTTTTTATTTTAGGTACACAGGCAGTTATGAGCGTGATCGGTGTGCGTACCGTTCCGCTTTATGTAATAAAGCGGATAGGTACACCATCACACTCGGTACAGGAACGCAATGAGTGAGTTAGATTTCAAACCCATCAGTTGCAAAAAATGTGGCAACCTTATTTGGGCAGGGGTCAGTGCATCCAGTCGGTGCGATGTAAAACTTGATACGGCTCGACTCAATCTTGTGCAAGAAGTCTTGGCACTCACATCAGGGCTTGGCACCTACCAAGTCCACCGCACCGCCGTTTCATTTGAGGCAACCCGAAGAACGGCTGGGCGAATGACGGCTGCCGACCCCATTGTGCTTGCCACCCATACCTGCCGAGCCTTAACCGTATTTGCCGAAGAAGCACCTGATTACTTCAATCGGGTAAAGTTATCCACAACCAGTGAGAAGGTGCCATTTTGAACTGCAACATCTGCCAACGCCCGACAGAGACAACCACCTGCCGTGGGTGTTATAAGGCGGTATTTATGTGGCTCACAACTATCCCCAACCTGCAGGTAATGGCGGGTGACTACATAACGCCAGGGCGATCAGGCTCAGGCACTGTCAGCGCCGAGCGCAGTATCGGTGTCAATGTGAACGCCTTAGATTACTCAATGGCAATTGAGTTACTGGGCATCCTTCACAGTTGGGAGTCAGAGATTCGTAGCGCGAGGCAGTTGACACCGCCTGCGCTGCTGAAGAAGCAACCAACAACTGCCCTTGAGGTTGAAACCGCTTGTGTGTTTCAACTTGCTCACCTTGATTGGACACTAGGCCAAGAATGGGCAGCAGATTTCTACAATGAGATTAAAGAGCAGTATGCAAAAGGAATGGCTGCTGCAAAGCAATTTGTTGAGCAACCTAGACGGATTCCTTGCCCAACAGATGAGTGTGGCAAGTATGTAGTCATTGATGCCGAAAACCTTATGAGTGATGTGAGTTGCTTTGGGTGCAAACAATCCTGGACAGTGCTAAGACTTGTGGCATTAGCAATGAGTAATCCCAATCGTAAGTTCTTTTTAGATGTTGAGGCCATAGCTCTATGGTTAGGCATTAGCCAACGGCAAGTGCATAAGATAATCAAAGCCAATGGCATCGCCAAGAATGGCAAGATGTATGACTTGGCAGCAGTCATTGCCAACAGATAAAACTTGACAGAAAAGTTCTAAATCCTTTGCTACACTTTCGTTAACAGGTATTGCCATCCACTTAATCAGCCCAGCCAATAGGTTTGGGCTTTATTCATTTATGGGATAGGTATGGATACCGAAACAATACAAGAGATAGATGAGGCGTTATTACACGCTATCAATACTCGCGCCAACACAATTGATTCTAAGAAGCACATCGTTGATAAGTTTATTGACGATTTACTTGATAGCCGATTGGAGCTGACTAGATGCTAAGCATTGCGGTAACAATTGGTGATGTGTCAACAGACATAATGACAGACCAACAAATGTCATTTGATGCTATTGAAACATTGTTAACAAGAGCAACTAACTCAACTCTTGATGCTTACAATCGCTATTGTGTTGTCAATGAAGATTTAGAGGCAGTCCAAGAGGATGATGAATAGTAAGCAAGTCTGTAACAAATGCAACATAGATAAACCTTTAGTAATGTTTCATCACGATAAACGATCACCTAACAAAAGAAGAACTACTTGCAATGATTGCAGAAACCATCACAAAAGAGTTACCAACATTTCATCAACTCATAGAAACAGTTTGCTTGAAGAACAGAATAACTCTTGCGCTATTTGTGGAATCAACGAAAACGATACAACAAAAAGATTAAGCGTTGACCATAACCACGAAACCAATCAGGTGCGTGGATTGTTGTGCAACGGTTGCAACTTAGGGTTAGGTCAGTTCAAAGATTCAGTTGTGTTCTTATCGTATGCAATAGAATACTTGGAGCGTTACGATGGTATTGCCTAGACCTTGTGCTGGATGTGGTCGAGTAGTGCGAGCAAGTAGATGTGTTGATTGTCAGCGCATTAAAGAACGCGCCCGCCCCACCCGTACGCAGCGTGGCTATGACTACAGTTGGAACAAGCTAAGCAAGCAACTAAGGCAGCAGCAACCTTTCTGTTCTATTCCAGGTTGCACCAATAAAGATTTAACAGTTGATCACATCATTCCTTTAAGTGATGCGCCCTACCTACGGCTGGAGATTAGTAATCTTCGTGTCCTCTGCCGTATGCACAACAGTCGCAAAGGTAACTCATAACACACCACCCCCCCGTGGCAATACTGGGTACGGGTATAAAGTTGCGTACGCATGCGGGGTATAAAC
>Ga0209492_1000069_pt1 | contig 33285 bp, 46 predicted proteins | sample PPLLak12cMay2015_FD_187253 | JGI IMG/M metagenome (GOLD analysis project Ga0209492, IMG submission 187253) | Freshwater sediment microbial communities from Prairie Pothole Lake near Jamestown, North Dakota, USA - PPLs Lake P7 Core (1) Depth... | ecosystem: Environmental > Aquatic > Freshwater >... | reverse complement strand
AACATAGTACTTCTATATTCTTTTATATGAGAGACAAGACTATTTAAAAAATATTTTTCTTGTTCATCAATATCTTCTGTTAAATATTTTCTTACTGTTTCCATATTATAAATATTTACCTAATGTGATTTTACTAAACATATCAATAGATTTTTTTACCCAAGATGCCTCATCTCTTAATTCAGGATATTTAATCATTTCTTCATATAAAGGTTCAAGATTATTAACAACACCATAATAATTATCTTTTAATGATTTATGGTCTTTATTATCAAGATTTTTTAAAAAATCTTTAATATCATATTTCTTTTCATTTAAATACTTATTTATCATGTTCATTTTATCTATCCTATATGTTGGTCTAATATATTAACCAAATCACTCATAAAAACTTGTTTTATTAAATTGGTTTGTTTCCACTCAAGTTTCTTGGTTACTTTACCCATTTCAATGGTATATGTATCTGACCCTCTATCATAATATATCAATATGCGACCTTTGAATTTAGAACCACTAACATCAAATTGAACACCTTTTTCTTTATCCAAAGAGATAAAATTTTTAGCACCCCATGAAGGTAGAGCCCATTTATCCAAAGATTTTATTTGTTTTAAAATTGTATCAGCAACCTTACCTTCTATAAGATAAGTTTCTATTTTATTAAGAATATCTATCATTTTATTTCTCCGGTAATTTCTTTTTAAATTTTATCTTTTTTGTATCCTTCTCAACATCTTCTTTTGATTTGTCTTTACCTCTCCAATTGGGTGAACCATATGCAGCATCTTTTATTGAGGCACAAAAACCTTTAGCTTTTTCATCATCAAAACCTTCTTTACCTTTCATTCTCAAAACACATGCATCAAAGAAACCTTTTTCTTTGGGGTCAATTCCTATTGTGTCTCCAAACTTTTTTAAAGATGTTTGTGTCCAACCTTTTGCGCCAATAGGTTCTTCTTTCAAATATTCTTCAATCATTAATCTTTCAAAGAATTTCATTTTTCCATTTCCTTAAATTTTTTTAACGCAGCGGTTTTATCAAGATTAGGTGCCAATTGATCTGTTTCTTTTCCATTTACATAGATAACCCATGTAAGCAAACCACCCCATCTAAATTCTTTCTTCATTTCCCAGGTATCACTACCTTTTTTAAATTTTGCAACTACTTGAGCAGCTTCATTTACATAATTTTTAAATCTCATATTATCACCCCAATGTTTTATCTTTATCCTTTATACTCCCAATTTTTCACTGCATCACCACCACAAACAGGACAAGTCTTTTTACCATTCTTTTGTTCTACTGGTTTATTACCAGACCAATGACAACGGTCTTTATTAGTACCATTCTTTGCACAAACATACATATCATCTTTTGATTTTTCATTTATATAATCTTTAAATTTCATTCCTATTATCACCCCAATGTTTTATCTTTCATTTCTTTTGCAATCTCAACCATTACATCCTTCATTAACTCAGTATAGCCCTTACCAAAGAAATTAAAACCTGATAGATTGGTAATATCTTTATGTCCACCAGATTGAGCTAAAATCAAATCATATAGATTAACTGTAACCTTTCTTAAAACTTCTTTTTGATTATATGATAATTTTGAATAAGGTTTATTTGTTATATCTTCAACCGTTTCTTTCCATCTATCCGAACCAACAAGACCCTTGATTTTACCTTCAAATAAACTTACAAAATCATTAAATTGAAATCCTAAAGAGTTGTTATCTTTAATATCATTTTCAAATACTTTCTTAATAAACTCTAATGTAATTTCTTTATTCAATTTAGATTTAAATTTTGGAAGTATTTTCTTAATTGCTAAATCACCTAAATGATATGGGTTATTTCCCTTAACAAATGGGTTTTTAGAAATTTGTACCAAACCTGTGGGCCAAGCAATAACTAAATATTGAGCCCATTCATTATTCTTGAATGGTGTATAACGGTCATAACCCTTGACCATATAACCACCACCATATTGTACGATGGTATTACCAACTTGTGTATGTTGTCCGTTCTTTAAGGTTGAAATTATTTTTATTCCACCCTCTTTAAAATTCTTTGCTTGTTTAGATACATAATCTTGTTTACCACTACCAACTTCTTCAGGTGCTTTGTAACCTTCTTCTTTTGCCAATTTTTTGATAACATTATACATTGACATTAAAGATGGATTAGCTTGAAGAACCAATTTTGATAAAAATCCAGGTTTATTTTTATATGCCAAAGTAAGTGTATTAACAACAAAACCCATTGCTCGTCTATTTTTTGAAACATCTAATTTAGAACTAAGTTTAAATGTTGCTCTCATAACATCATCAGGTGTTATATCTTGTGATGCAAAATCAGCAGAATCAACTGTACTGATTAATTTTACATCTTCTGGTGGAAATAAATCTTTTGGTGATAATACTTGTGATATATATGCAGCATTAGATGGACTTTTAACGAAAGAGGTTTTGGTGTCTTTTGATACACCTGATTGTTTATCGTGATGGTCTGTATGTATATGCATTACAGGTTTACCATGTGCAAAATCAACCATAACAGCTAAAGTTTTATCTTTTGGTTTTGGTATTGCATATTCCATACCACCATATTGAATTGTATGGGCATCAACAACTTTGATACCATAAGATTTAAGATATTGTTTCATGCCAATTGCACTTGTTACACCATCTAAATCTATATGAAAATATATCTCCGCTGTTTTATATTCTTTTGAAAGGTCAACTATATTTCGGATACCAGATTCATTTAATAATGTCTTTTCAAAAAAATTTATCTTTTCAAGTATATTCATTTTATAATTCCCTGTATAATATTTTTCAATTCTAATTTATGAGTATATGAACATATTATAGATTGCTCACATTTAAATATTGCTTCCCAACGGTCGTTATTATTAAGTATCCTATCTAAACCAGTTTTTTTATAATCTTTTCTATATATTTTCTCTATAGTATTTTTATGGGTGTCAATATCATTTTGACTTTCTTTATCACCCTGTTTTAATCCTGCAGGGTCTTTTTTCCAAAAAGGTTCTTTTCTTTCTTCTTGCCAATCATCATCGGCTTTAAATGCATTATCCAAACCATCATATTCGGAATATATATCAGTAGTATCTTTATTAAATACATATTCATAACTCCCAACAGGTATGAATATAACTAATTTACCATAACGCTGAGCGGTTTTAAATGACCCTGTAAATACACCCTCTTTTCTAATGTTCCATCCAAATATTCTTTTACCTATTTCTTCTAAAAACTTATGTGACCTTTCATCAACATATCTTGGTTTTCTATCTTTTCTTGTATTCTTTATTAAAAAATCCGAACCTACTGATAACACACCTCTGTGAATAAAATTCTCTTTTGAATATTGGTTTCCAAATTCTTTTAAAAAAGGTTGACAGTTATCTGATATATAATCACCAACTGCATCAAATGATATATTTTCATTTAGATAATTTGAAAATTTCATTATTTATCTCCAAGCATTTTACCAAACTTTGTTTTTGGTTGAACAATCTTTTTAACAGGAGGTTTAGGTGGTGGTTGAACTTCTTCTTCCAATGAAGATATTTTAATATCAAAAGTTTTTGTTTCTTTTATATCTTCTTCATTTGTTAATGTTGCTTCAATTTTCATTGGGTTTTCAATTTGTATTCTATCAGCCCAAGGTTTTAAATATGTATTACCAGCAACTATATCAAGATGCGCTTCAAAAATTTCACCATCTTTAAATTTCCTATTAACTATATTTGATAGTGGTTCTATATTAACAATTATATCACCATTCTCTATTAATATAGGAAAACCATATTCAATTTTTTCAATCATAATTCTCATTGAACCAGTTAAGTCCTGTGGTTGAACACCAGAAACACTGATATTAAATTTTAATCTTTTTTTCTCACTTGTATTGACTTTTAACATTATTTTCTCCAATACGAAATTTTCAGGTTTTATTCTTCTATTATGTATTTATTATTTTTTATTCCTCTTCAATTGAAAAAACCTCAACTGAGATTTCTTCTTTTTTCTTATTATATTCATCAGATACACGAGAAATAATAACTTGTGGTTTTCTTGCAGTAACACCTATATCACTTGAACCAACGGGAACATAAACAATTCTTTCAACTATACGAACTGCTCCTCCACTTGCCGGTGTAAATTTACCATTAGTTGCAATTGATACACTCATTACGATGTCCTTATTTGTTGCCAACTTGTGAATCTACCGGGACCATCACCCGGTGCTGATATTTGATATTCACCAATTATATTTAAATCAGTTCCAACATCACCAGGAGTTGAATAAATCCTTAATCTGGCACTTGTTAGATTACCATCACCATCATATATTGGGTTATCAATAAATATATTTTCATGAGAAAGACCAACAATTCTTTTCAAATAATTTTGGTTTTCGGTTACAGATATAGAAATTGATTCTGTTATATTATTTATATTATTAACAGAATTTCCAAAAGTATTTATACCATTGTTTGCAGATGTTGGTTGATTCCATACTGAATCTGCTATTTGTTTTCTACGCATTGTTGCTGTTGGTAATATAACATATGCTGATGTATTATCAACTGATTCCCACCAATCATTTGCAATTGTTACTTCTTTTGTTGTTCCATTATATCCAATTATTCTACAAGATTGATCTTCACCTTTACCTGACCTTATAAATATTACTTGTCCTCTATACGCATCATTAAAATCAGATGCTAATTCATTTAATATTATAGTATTAGAACCAGAACCAGAACCTCTTGCAAGACCTTCATTAACATGTTCTCTACCGGAATCTGAATATATAACATATTCGGAAGTATTATTTGGCTGAACCTTCCAGTTTCTATCAACTGTTGCTGTTTTTGTATCTCCATGATATTCCAAAATATTTCTACATTGACCAACACCAATGCCATCAACAATCGCAATCATAGCAGGATCATAAGCACCATTTGTTGTCCATGCATCACCATTTAATACAATCTGATTTAACCCATTACCAGCACCAACAGCTATGCCATCAGTAATTACCATACCAGCAACTTGTCTTAATCGTCTACCAGCACTTCTTGGTATATTATGTGTTACACCAGTTAATACTTCATCCCAAACCGCATCTGCAATATCACTTGCTGTTACAATATCTACCGATGAAACAATAACACTATCAATATATAATTCATGAGTTACATTATATGTTGATATATTATGAACCAATCTTATTTTTACTTCATTATTATTATCTCTATCAATATGTTTTTCATAATACTCTTTTATATATTCTGTATCAGATGTATTACCACCAGGTAAGAAAATTTCTTGAAGGTTTTCCCATGAAGATGATTCATAATTATATGCCCATAACTCCATATAATGCGTATTTGAAGGTAAACCAATATATCTACCAAAAAGTTTTATAACACCAGCTTTATTATTATCTGGTATATTATATGTAAATTCAACTGTCAAACCATTGGTAACATCTTCTTGAATTTCAAAATAAGTATTGTCCCTAACAGTGGTGGATTCATAAGTTCCTGAAATTATAGTACCATATATAACAGTACCACTTATTGCTGAATTTTCTATAGTTGTAACACTTGCATTAACATCATCAGAGGTTGCTAAATCTGCACCAAAAGTTCCACTTATTATATGATTTGATAATGGCTCATCCCAAATTGCATCAACAATATCATCTATTGCAGGAGCAGATGCAGTTGGTATCAATGTTAAAGTATTTGATATTTCAACATTTTGTGCAGATACACCAAGTATTTGAGTTGATAAATTACTATTTTCTATATCATTAATATAATTTTCATTACCTGCATATACATATCTATCAGCATCACTTAATATAGAAGTACCATCACATATAATAGCATAATCCTTGGTTAAATCATAATCAACAAAATCATAAGAATAAAACCCATCACCAATTTCAGTCATTGAATCACCATTGACTAATAAAGTACCGACAGGTATCTCTCTTATTTTTATTGTTGGTATTATTAAACTTGTGGCAGGAACACCATTATTACTAAAATATGCTAAAATATTCATCCAGCACTCACCGTTATTGATGTAAGATTATCATCAACATCATATTCAAGTATCTTTAATAACTTAGCATTATCAGAAATTCTTGTTAATAATGATGTTGATAACATTTCATTTGTATATATTAAATCTTTATTAAATAATTGATAAACTTTTGTATTATCTAACCAAATACCTATATTAGTTAAGAATCCATCTTCATAAGATAACTCTTTATAATAACTATCATTTGCAGCTTTAAATTCCATCTCCATTTCAATAGCGAGTTTTTGTGTAGATGTATAAACACCGCCCCCACTTGCAGATGAACTACTTGTGGATTTTCTTGTTAGTATTACACCCATTTCTACACCGTAGCTGGTATTAATGCAGCGTTATTTTTTATTTTTTGTAATGCTTCACCTGTTGTTCCTGGTATACGATGTTCTGATAACATTTTATTCCATACAGCCTCAACAACTTGTGTGATGTTTTCAACTGTAAGTGCTGGAACTTCAACTTCATCGGTTTGAACAATATTTGAAACGGTATTTAAAATACGAATATTATTTGGTATACTTGTTACTTCAGCATCAACGAAGAAATCTTCACCTGTATCTGTATAAATATTACCTTCAATTGATAAACTATAACTTCCTGGATAAGGTTTTATTTTCCAGCCATTAATTAGAAAGTAAGTATCACCGAGATTTGTACCACCAGGAAGTGGTTGACCACCGACAGATTCAGATGCTTCAAGATATTTTGAGGTTACAACACCATCATGGCCTAAAAACCATTCTTTCCAATCAGAATAAATATCTTCTTTAACATTAAGAGTTGTAACACCAGGATTCACTAATATTAATTTATTTGGTCCATCAAATGTAACTTTATGATACCATCTCCAATAATCCCAATATCCATAGTATATATCTAACATTTATACCTCAATCCAAATAACACCAACATGTAAAAATCCAGCTGGTTGATTTGCCATCGCTCTAAACTCAAGTGTTATATGAAGACAATAATTATCATCATCAATATTTGCTTTTCTAATAAGCTTTGTTGAATATGGTAGAACCATTGGAACATCAACCATCATTTCTTGTGTTGTTACATTCGCTGGTCCAAATGATGATCCATAAATAGTACCAGCAGCTAAATAATAAGCAGCTGTATCTATCTGAACTGAACTAACTGTGTTTGCCCATGTTGCACCAACTAATGCTGCACCAATAGAAACCATAACTCTACCAAAAACAGGAATAGATGGATAAACATAAATTCTATGTGGAAATATCCACTTTCTATTTTTACCAGGTCTAAAACTCATAACTGGTGTCCATAATGCACCACCAGTGGGTCCACCAGAAGGTATAGGAACATTCTCTCTGGCAAAACCAATTGCTGTTCGTGGAACTTCAAATAAATGTGCACCACCTTTTACAACAATACCAAGTAGATACATTTCAGAAGTAGATGCAGGTATACCAGTGGTAAATTGTTCCCATGTACTTGGTAATGATGCACCGGCTGTCATTCTTGCATTATAATTATTTGTATGTTGGTGTTTATGAATAACTAATTTCAAATCACCATCATAAATACCAAAATTTACACCAGCGGTTCCTCTATACTCAATATAATAAATATTAGTTTTTGTTAAATCTAAATTAAATCCAGATAAGTTGTTAGCATCACCTGTACCGTCCAAACGGTCTTCATTCCAATTCTCTCTTGGTATTCTAATTTCTGTTATAGTACCAGATGTTTTACTTCTGACAACAAGATTAATTTGTTCCCCTCTTACTTCAAAATAAAAACCGTTATTAGAATCATAATAACCCCATTTTCTAACAACATTTTCTTTACCATTATCACCTAAATATAAAGTATAAATAGCAATTTGTGCAGAACCAACATTATATCTATTATAAATGTCACCTATTCTTTTAATATGTTGATTTGCTTCTGCCGGACAAGTAAGAACCTCACAAGGCATTGTTGTATTTCCAGTTGCAGTTGATGCACCTGTAACAACATCTGAAATTGTTTGAGTATCTTTGATTCCATTAAAATCATATGACGACATTGTAATTTCTTGAACAACTCTTTGCTTACCTGAAATATCATAATCAGGAACACCCGCAGCGTTTCTTGTATACAACTGACCTTTATTATCAACGAATGCTGAGTTTTGGGTAGAGTTACCACCAAATAACATATTTGCATTTAGATAATATAACTCACCTGTATTATTTGCTTCTGCATATTTCACATCACCGACAAGTAAATCTTCTGAATCAACAAAAGAGTCGGACTGTGAATCAACATTCAATATTAAATGAATTGTACCAATATTTGTTGTACCTTCAACCTTAATAACAGTACCAAAAGTTCCAGATGTTCCACCCTCAACAGTATCGTTAATATGAAAATCCTCAACACCGTTTTTATAACCTAAACAAGCCTCTACTCTATTAAATACTTTTTTACCTGTACTATCAGGCGGTATTCTTATACTTTGATGAAATGACGCCATAAATTTTTCTCCCTATAATTTTTTACAATTTATTTATTTTAGGTTGGATGGTTATAAAATACCATCCAACCTAAAATCTCACCTATTAAACTAAGCTGGATTACTATAATTTCTTTCAAGAGCGGCAACAAGAGATATGTTATTAGCTTTTGATCTTTGTAGTGTGGCAGTAGTTTTAACGAATTGTGCTGAGTTTAAACCGATAGCGACAACAGTAACAGGTGCATCTTCTCCAGGTGTCCTACCAAGTTGTCCACCTGGTTGATCATTATTGTCATAGTCAAATGTAAATTCTACAAATGAACCAGATACATTTCCAGAAATTGTTTCATTATTTGCATCTTGAACAAGAATTGCATTTGATGTTCCATAAGCAGATGCCCCAATAGATGTAAAAAACATCCAATATTGTGCATTACCATCAGCAACCAAGTTGTCATTAAACAATAAGTTACCAGTTGCAACATATGCATATCTTCTAAGTGCTCCTGTAACATCATAGAAGTCAATAGAGTTTCTATCAGCCTCACGGAAGTTATCAATATAAACACCTGTTGCTGTAACAAGAGTATCACCAACAAATGATAAAAGTTCATCGGCAATATCACCACGAACTGTACCACCGCCTTCATCAATATCACTTGGTTGTCTTAGAAGATATTGAATTTTTTCATAAATTATTGTTGTTGCTTTACCATCACCTTCAATAATTTTATCAAAGTTATATGATGTACCATCAAAATCTCTTGCTTGGTTTGTACCATAATATGTAACATCAACATTTGCATAATCACCACCAGCGGCAATTGTTACGTCTGTATGTGTAACCTTAATATCAAGACCGTTTGACAAAGGCATTGCATATTTCTTATATGTCAATGCAGCCAAGTTTTGTTCAGATAGTAAGTTATATGAGTCATAAGTTTTTCCTTCTTCACGAAGGAAGATTTTAAAGTAACTTCTATAATCAAATCCACCATAATTTGAATTACCATAAATCTTTACTGCTTGGTTTACTTCACCTGCAAGAACAACGGATGTAGGTACAACATTATCACCAGAAACTTGTGTATAATATGCTTGGTCGGTACCACTATTATTGAATGAACCAAGTGTTGTAACATTCATATATTCTTCTCTTGATATACCTGTTGAGTCCTTAACAGCCCAACCACCGTCTCGGATTAACTCTGTAGATTCAACATCAGAAAAGTTCCAATCGTTTGTTAATTCAAATTGCTCTTCCGTAATTGCTATCATTGGAAATGGATACTTAATTAAATTTGTATCTGATTTCCACTCCTCTTTTAAAAATGAATACAACGCTTGCATGGTAACACCATCTGTTGTTAGATTACCTGCAATATTTAATTGTATTGAACCAGAAACACCGGGTGTTATTGTTACTTCAGTTGCCTGATTTAGATCATCGGGATCCACTATTTTTGCCATTTATTTTTCTCCTATTTCTTTATTAAATGAATCATTATATTTGAATTTCTGATTATCATTCTGCTAAGGAATATTTGTATATAATCAAAATTCATTTTCTTTTCCACATTATTTTTTATTAGCACAATAACACCTTTATCTATATTTATATCTTTAATTTTAAACCTATATTTCTTTATGTTGGATTCCTATAATTTCTATCAAATTGTTGGTCAATAGGAATACTTGTATTTGAAGGTGATAATAATAAATTATCAATTCTGTAATATATATAATCAACATTATGAACTACTATATCAACATAAGTATCCTCTGCATAGTTATATGAATAAGAAAATTTATATGTAATACCAGTATCATCAAGCGTATCAACAAGGTCTATGCCTGTCAATTCAGTTGTTGTTCCGTGTAAATATATTCTAACTTCACTTCCTGAAACCATACCTGTTAAAGTTAATACAACAGCATTTATAAGTGTTGTACTTGCACCTGTGCCATTTCTTATTGATGGCATATCTCCATTATCTATATAAATTGTAACATGACCACCTGAGTTATTATATATTGCTTCATCACCCGATGAACCACTTACAGAGGCATAACCAGTAAATGTATTACCAGTAAATGTATATTCATTACTAGCGTGAGCACTTGTTAATGTCATTGCATGACCAGTTCCATCACTAACAAAATCACAATTTGATATAAGTTCCATATTATTTACTGATACTCCACCAGAGTTTACCAATCTTGATATTAAACATCCATCAAATGTTGCAGAAGATTGTGTAATTGAATTACATCTATTAAATGTACAATCTATTACAGATGTATTTACTGAAAAACCAAAAACATACATATCATTGAATACACAACTTTCAAGATATGCTTCCGCACTATCATAAACATAAAAACTTCCTCTGGATCCAGTTGTTGTATCAAGAACAATAAACTGAAAACCTGTCATTGAAACATAAGAACTCGCATTATTAACAGAAATAAGATTCCAAGTTGCTGTTACTCTTGGTGTCCATTGTATAAATATAGTTCTATCTGAGTCACGAAAATCAACAGCATTTGTTGAATTACCCAAATACATTTCACCTTTAAATAAGTAACCACCAGCTACAGCTTGTATTAAACCCCATCTGTTAGTCTGGTTATCATTTACAGCAGCAAAACCTGCAATCGTACAATAACCATTTGCCTCATCACCATATTCAAATTTTGCTCTACCTCTACCATATCTAATTGCATCTACTTGATGAGGTTCACCTTTACCTGGACCAGTTAATACATAAACTGCTGCTCCTACATAAGCCCAGGTATAACCATTCGGTGTTCCCACAGTTTCACTTGCTAAAGTTGATGGTGTAAAAGTTGGTTCTACCACATGACATTGCCAACCACCATAAGGCATAGGAGATTTATCACTACCACCAACATAATATGAATAAAAATCATTTTGACTGGAACCACAACAAAGTCGCATTCCACCTTGTGCATATGTTCCCATGGCAAATGGAGATGAAAAGTTTTGCCATACAAAAAACGCATAACCACTATACCATGTAATAGCACCAGTAGGATAAGCTAAGGAGCCTATAGTTGTATTTTTAGGAGTACTTTGAGTAACAGCGTAACTTCCCTGAATATATGGATACTCAGCATCTTGATATGCCGGTGAATCTTGACCACCATATCCACCACCTGTAAACTCTACCCATCCCGATGACTCATCACCAGTTGCTATATTTGTTAAATCACTTGTGTAACTTGGGGCTGTCATTTATCTCTTTCCTTACATATTCTTTAGTATGTCCATCCGCTAAAAAATATGTTATTGATTTTTTATTATGATCCATTATTAAAACAGAAATATTTTCACTTCTAAAATAATCAATCTGACCTAAAACTAAATTTGATAACATTTCATCAGTTGCACCTACAATAACATTATCTGACCATTTCTCAAATAAAACACCACATTTATCCGGTCTTAAATCTTCTCCGGCGTTTTTCATTTGTTTCCAACAACATTCAAATATTCTACAAGATTCTGGTCTTTTATCATATATAGTACAACCAAAATTAGGATTACAATAACAACAATATTCATTTACTTTGCTATTTGTTTCGTCTATTTTTAACAACTTACAACACAATGTACATTCACCACATTCCATTATTCATCCTCTATACTTAAACCTTTGCCGGTATCAATATTTAAAATAATTTCAATTTTATCACCAAATACAACCTTCTCACCATATGTATCTTTTTTATCATCTTTTATAATATGAAAAGTTGCCTTTAAACTTCTACCTTTTGGTGCATAAAATTCTGAAAAATCTTTTATAATTCTATCCACTTTGAATTTTAACTGTTCAAGCTCACCTTCACTTGCAGTTATAACCTCAACTTCAACTTTGTCATTTTTTATTTTTTCTAATCTAAAAACATCTTCTTCGGTAATATTCTCACCTGTTATCTCATTAAATTTTTTGATTGATTCTCTAAATGATTCACTCACAGTCATTACTCCTTTTTACATATTATTTATTTTTATATATAATATAATACAATCAAAATGTAAATACTATTCTTTTATTTTTTTACAAACTTGGTCTTTTTCACACCACTTATAACCTTCAGGACATTTTCCATCCACAGCAGCGGTATTATCTTCAACATCACCTGTGACTGTTGCATCATCAACTATCAATTTATCTATCTTTTCTATCAACTTATCTATTTTCCCCATGAAATTTGTTTATCTCCTTTCTTATTGATTCCAACTCTTTAAATATATCATTAACACTTCTATCATTTATTGTTTTTGGTACTTGAACTTCTATTGCCTTGGTTATTTTTTCATATACCATTTTATCCATTGAATTTGAAACAAAAATATAAGATATTGTCATTAAAGAAAATGCCGTACATATAATAACTATCATAACTGTAATTTTTTTATGTAGCATATTAATTACATCCAAAATATCTGTTGATTTACCTTTTATTGTTTCTGTGCAGGTATCTATTTCATTCAGAGTTGAAATTGCAGTTGTACCATGTGTTTCAACTATCTTTTTTATTTCTTCGGTTTTAACACCATCTTTTATTGAAGATGTTAAATAATTAATAGAGATTGTTTGTTTTTCAATTAAATCTTCCAAATGTTTATGAGAGTCCTTTAATGTATCAAACAATTTTACTACCAGGTCAGTTGTTATTCTATTTGGGTCAGTGGCCATTATATATTTAGTCCTTGGTGATATTAATCAACTTATCAATATCATTTTGTAATACTTCATTTTTCCATTGATCAATTTTCCTATTAAGAATTTCCTCTAATTCTTTTTCATGCTTTTTCTTTTCAGTTATATCAAGTGCTGAAAATGTTGAACCTAAAGATATATTCTTTCTATCAATACAGGTAGTACTTAAAAGAACATCAATCAATTCACCATTTTTACATTTCCATTGTGTCTCTATGGTACCTATACCATATTTTTCTATTTCTTCATATTTTATACGACCAACTCTTTCATATTCTTCATTGTCAATATAAAGCATTCTTATATTATTACCAATCAACTCATCTTTTCTATAACCCAAAACATCACAAGCTCTATCATTAATATCATGAATAACTCTACCATCTTTTAAATAACCGATAATAACAGGAGCAGTTTTTAAAATACTACTTATTCGTTTTTCTTGTTCTTTCTTTTCTGTTACATTTATTGCTATAGAATTTAATTTTACAACTTCACCATTGCGTTTAATATATTCAGAAGTAACTAAAAACCATTTTCTATTTCCACATTTTGTAATAAATTCATATTCAACAATTGATGAAATATCTCGTCCATTTCTAACACTATCCAATCTACTTTTTAATAACTCATAAGAATGTTTTGTAAAAATACTTTCTATTTTTTTACCTACAAACTCTTGGTTAAAAACACCCATTTCTTCGCAAAATACATCATTAACAAAAGAAAAAACACCTTTCTTTATATCAATCTCATATATTGATGCATGTGTACTTTCAACCAATCGTTTATATTTTTTATCAGAATTAAATCTTTCTATTGAATATATAATAGCTTTTGATAATATCTTGGAATTTAAATAAGGTTTAAGAAGATAATCTTGTGCACCATATCGCATACATTCAATTGCCTTATCTTCAAATCCAGATACAATAATTATAGGAATAAGAGTACAAACATCCTTTACCTGTTTAAATACCTTTAATCCTTCACCATTTGGTAATATTAAATCCAATAATACAATATCATATAAGTTATCAGTCAAACACTTTTTTAATTTATCAATACCTTCCTTTAGTGTTTTGGCTGTATCTATTATAAAATTTTCCGGTGCTCTTTCCAATAGTTCTTTGGTAACAACAATACTTATCTCATCATCTTCTATTAATAATACCCTAATTTTATCCAACAAAGTAATTCCTCACTTTTTATAATTATACTGATTTTAAACTACCGTTTTCTTGAACCAATAAACCAAAAAATTGAATAACTGGAAACTTTTCATCTTCTGGTATATTGTGTATTTCTTTTATCTTTTTAATAATTTCTGGATTCTTTTTTTCAAAAGAAGAACCAAATTTTACAAAATTTTTTATATTTCTCATATCATCATCTATCAATCTAACGCGACGATATTCACCTGTCATTAAATAATCTAATATAACCTTTTCTTTTTGTTCAGCTGTATTAGTTGGCATACCTTGCATTTTTATAATTCTTTTATAAATTTCAGGTCTTGTTAGAAAATTACCAACTCTTTCAACATATATACTATCAATTGGTATTCCATATTTTTTAAATGTATCTAAGAACTTATCCTTATTATCAAAGTCAGTTCTCGCAGTTAATAAAACTACCTTTGATCCTCTATGATCAATATTAGTGAACATTCTTTTTATTCTTTTTATTGTTGAATCAATGGGTAAGGAAGTTTTATTGAACAGGTCGGCACTTCTAAATTCATGAAAATCAAATTCTTCATTATCTTTTAATTTATAAGTATTGAACTCTTGATTAGTTAATTTATTTATAATTTCTTTGGTATTTTTATCTAATACATATATCAAAGCGAAGGTACGAAAAATGGTTTCATCTATATCAATAAAGGTTATACCTTTACCATAATTTGATGACAACTCATTTATATAATTATTAAATCTCATTAATACCGCTCCTGTATGTTTTATTTATTTATGTTATTATTTATATAAATAAATATAAATAATCAATATAATGTCATAATAGGAGAGTATAATCATATGCGTTTAAAAAATTATATGATAGATGTACCTTTAAATGAAAACATAATAAAAAATATGTTGGATAAGTTAAAAACAAAGTCAACAAATTCTATTGAAGATATTTTTAGAAATGCGTGGTTAAAAATATCAACTTCTCTAATAAGTAAGGAAGATGAAGTTCTAAAAATTATAAATAGCAAATTAGGAACAACTTTTAAATCTTTTAGTGAAATCTCAAAAATTAAAACTATAAAAGAGAGTAAAGATATAAATGAAGGTTGGGCTCATTATTGGGAACTATTAAAAACTGAAGGATTTCCAACACTCGCATTTTATCCCGCATTGACTGCCTGGATTGAAATAGGTAAATTATTAGAACCAGACCAAAATGTTAATTGGACGAAGTTCGGTGTATATGCTTTATTTTGGATTCTCTTAGTTTCAGGCAAATTTGTTAAATCATTTTATAAATGGAAAAAAGAAAACCCCGAACAATATTTTAAAGAAAGACCACATTTAAAAAGGTAATTATATGTTATTAAATAAACTTGATAGATATGTAAGATACATACAAAAAACCGAAAAAGATAAAAAGGTTTCTTTTGATAGCATTCTTGAAACCTACAAAACATCTTCTGATTCTGAAAAGATAAAAATGCTATTGGAAATGGATGAAGAAAATAGATGTAAAATAAAAGCGATGATTAATGGTGGTATAATATGATATATAAAAGTATTAATGAAAAGTATGATAGAATTTTTAAAGATGGTTTAAAAGAAAAGAATAAACAAAATGAAGTTGTTATTAATGAAAATGATAAAAAAGCTGCTGATAGATATTATTCAAATAAAAAATCAGTTGATACTGCAATAAAAGAGTTGATTTCATTAATAAAAAAACATGAAGAAGATTTCAAAAAAGAAGGTGAAATAAATTGGAGTGCTGCTGGTGATATGGGTAGACTTAAAGTTGGATTACTGGATATGTTAGAATATATGAAGCCAATGAAACCAACATCAAAAGATGTAAAATTTATTCAACAAAAAGGCAAAGAAGTTTTTAGGAAAATGGGTAAATTATGAAAACATTAATTGAAAAACTTGAAAATTATATGAAAGTTTCAATGTTTGAACCAACACCTGAAATTTCATTTATTTCCGATGAAGAAGTTTTTAATAAAATGGCAAATTTTATTACCGAACTGGACCCCGAAATTTTATCAGATGAACAATTAGAAACAATAACTGATATTATAAATAATTTAGAAGTTGATGTTACAGATATGGATGAAGCCAAAATGGCAAAGAAATCATTAGCATCTAAAAAAACATATGGTAGATTATACTATCATAAAAATAAACTAAGAGTCCAAAAACAAAAGAAAAAAATTCAAAAGTCGGTAGAAGGTAGAAAAAGAGAACGAGCAGAGGAAAGATTAAAGAAAGGTAATAAAACACCAACAGGTAGACCAGTAAGAAAATATCATACTGATGACCATACAAATTAAAAACTATAACCGATAATAAATTAGGAGAAAAAATAAAATGAGTAAAGCAATAGAAAGAATTGAAAAATATTTAAATGAAACTCAATATCGTGGAACATATGAAGATGATGAACATATTGATGATACAGAAGATGTAGATTATGACTCTGATGCTAATTATGAAGAAGATAATGAAGAAGGTATAACATCTGATTCTGAATTACTAAATGCAATGGTTGATTTCCTAATGACACTTGATCCAGACAAATTAGATGATGAACAATTTGAAATGTATATGGAAATAATGGATCAATTTGATGATGAGGAAGATGATGAGGAAGAAATAGACGATGATGAACTTGTTGGAATGGATGAGGCTGCACTTAGAAAAAAGAGAGATAAAGCAGCTCGTAGAGAAAATAAAAAAAAATATAGAACAAAGAAAGTTAAAATAAAACAAGCAGCAAAAATATGGAGAAGATCAGCAGAATATAAAAAATATCAAAGAAAAAAGAAAATGATGGCAAAACAAAATAGAACAGCGAGAGGCAAAAGAGTTAAACAATTCGTTGGATAGGAGAAAGAAATTGGACATTTTAAGTAAAATTGATGAGGCTTTAAAAAAAGATAATGTTGATAACGAACTATTAAAAGAAATTGCCGAACATTTTAATTTAGAAATAAATGAAGGTCTTGGTGATGGTATTTTAAATACCATTAAAAAGAAAATAAAAGATATTGAAAGTGATTGCATTTATGTTATAAATTTGGCAAAAAAAGTTGCAAAGAATACAGGTAATAAAGACAACATTAAAAGGATAGATAAAGAAGCAAATGATGTTGTTGTGCAGTTAAAAGATTTAGAAAATCTTACCGGAGAAATGCTTGATTATATGTTTGGTGGTGATGATTTGGGTTCATTTAGGTCTATGTAAATAAATTTAAGAGGTGAAGTTATGGCAAATTTTAATAAAGCATTTGATATAACAATGGCACATGAGGGTGGTTATGTAAATGATCCTGATGATGCTGGTGGTGAAACATATAGAGGTATATCAAGAAGATTTAACCCAACTTGGGAAGGTTGGAAAATAATAGATGAGTGTAAGGATAAAAATAAAGATTTTCCAAATAATGAACTTGATCCTTTAGTTAGAAGTTTTTATAAAGAGAGATATTGGAATCCATTCTTAGGTGATGAGTTAGACCAAATCATATCAAATGAAATGTTTGATACTGCCGTCAATATGGGTATAGGTAGAGCAGTAAAATTTTTACAACAAGGCCTTAACTTATTGAATAGAGATGGCAAAATATATTCTGATATAGTTGAGGATAGTTCATTTGGAACAAATACACTTAGAGCATATAATAGTTTACCAAAATCTGATATGGAAATATTATGTGTTATATTAAATGTATTACAAGGTATGCATTATATTGAATATATGAAAAAATCACCTACACAAGAAAAATATGCAAGAGGTTGGTTTAAAAGGATAGAGATTAAAAAATAAATGACTTTTATAAAATGTAAAAAAAGTGGTGGTAATTGTAGTGAATACATACCTAAAAATGTTGAAAAGTATGTTGGTAGATATCCTATAATTATTAGATCATCCTGGGAAAGAATGTTTTGCCAATGGATAGATGTTAATCCTAATGTTTTAGCGTGGGCATCAGAGGCTCATATCATTCAATATTATGACCCTATACAAATGAAAAATAGAAGATATTATCCCGATTTTTGGATGAGAGTAAAAACATCTGAAAAAGATATAGAATATCTTGTAGAAATAAAACCTAAAAAAGAAACAATACCACCAACAGCCCGAGGTAATAAAAGTAGTAAAACAAAATTGCATCAAGAAGCAACATGGATAACAAACCAGGCAAAATTTGAAGCAGCACAAAAATATTGTAAGAGAATGGGTTTTGAATGGAAAATTCTTACAGAAAAGGAATTATTTAAAAAATGAGAATTAGGAAATTTTTAGATGAGGCATCATATATCGGTAACCTTGGGTTTCAAGAAATGGTTGAGTTATACCAAAAAGCAACAGCAGATGAAATAAAAAAATTAGAAGATGTAATAAAAGAGAACAACTGGAAAGAGTTTGTTAAATTAGTTAAAAAGATTTTAGGAATAACTTTAAGATGAAAATATATGAAAAATATTTAGACGAAAATAAAAATTTTACAAACTGGGTTCGTTATACATCAGAATCAATTAAAATGGATTTTCTTGAATATAAAAAGAAAGAGGACAACAGATGGAAAAATAGAGCACACTTAATGGGTTTTAGATTTCCCTTATTCCCAACATTAGAAGATTTTAAAAAAGATTTAGATAATTCTCCTATAATAGCACTTACCCATTCTATGGATTATAAAATAAAAAATAGAAGTAGGTGTACCACATTAAAGGATTTAAAATCACTCGTTTCTATTTATAAAAGGCCTCGTGATGTTGAATATATATTACAAGGCTATCAATCAAATTCTAAAATGCCAATGCCTATAGTAATACAAGGTGAAAGAGGTCCATGGATAATGGCCGGTAATACAAGATTAGATATAGCTTTTATAATAGGTATTAAACCAAAAGTATTGTGGTTGGATTTGAGAGTATAAAATATGACAATATCAAGAGTTTTTAGAAAATCATTTAAAGGTGTTACGGTAAAATCAGGTCACATATATACATTTTCATATCAAGCATGGCAAAATGACCCCAAACCTACTGTTATTATTATGTATGCTCTTGATGGTACACACCCAACCACAGGTCATCAATGGAGATTTTTTCAAGCCATTAATTTTACTTATGTGCCAAGATCATCCAGAAAACAATTTGCAAAAGAATGGATAGATGAATTTATAAGAACACAAAATACAAGACTTACCTGGGAAAAAATTAAGTTAAGATATCCATATATACAAACAGCTGTAAGAAGATATTTTTTCAAACCAACATATTATATAACAGATTTAACTGAAGTACCATTTCAAGATTGGGAAAAAGCAATAGTATCAACATGGAGTAAAGACTTCTCTAAGAAAATAAAAACCGCATTGGTAAATAAATTTAGACAAGTAATGAACGCTCGTAATTTCTTTAAACAAACAGGAAAATTCCCCAAAAGGAAATAGATAATGGCAAATAGAACACATCAAGAAATAAATCAAAATGAAATAAGACCCTTGGAATTATCAATAAATGATCATACAGGTGCACCGTTTAATCCAAGCGGTGCATATGCAACAATATATGATAGTGAAAATAATATAGTTGTTGATGAACATATTGTAATGATAAGTGGTGAAAAAATATATACAATATTAGATACAGTTGTAACTGGAATTGTTGGTTCATATACAGTAAAATGGAAAATATTATATGGGGGTTATACATATTATCATATAACCGATGTTGATGTTGTAGAATTATAAATGTTAAATAAGATTGATACAAAAACATTTAGAAACATATCAGAAACATTATATTATGATCTATACTCAACAGATATAGACTTAAAGAATAGTGATAGATATTTTTTATATTATGACCTATATTCAACAGATATTAAATTTAAAAAATCTTTTGATTCTTTATATTTCGGTGCAAAATTTATAGATAGAAATTCAGAAGAATATTCATACATATTAAGATTTAGAAATATTACAGAAATATTATATTATGATTTATATTCAACGGATATAGATTTTAAAAATGATGATAATTATTTCCTATATTATAGTCTATATTCAACAGATATTAAATTTGAAAAAACATTTGATATTTTAAGTTATAAATCAACATTGGTTGATGTAAATATACCAGAATATCAAATAGTTTTAGATTTCTTCGGTATGAGTGGGGGTATTTATTAATGGCTCGTTATAAAATTTTAGCGAGGTCAGTTGACACTTTTGGTAACGCTCAAAAAAATATTGGTATATCAATATATTTGGCAGGTACAAATAATCCAGCAACTATATACACAACGGAAATTATTGTAACTGGTATATCAACAATACCTCAAATTACTACTGATAATTATGGTAGATTTGAATTTTGGGTTGATACAGATGATTATGATGTTACACAAAAATTTGATGTAATATCCGCTAATTTAAGATATAGTGATATTGATATATTTAATGCAAGGGCACATAATGTATTAACAGGTCTTAGAGAAGATGACCACACTCAATATGCAAATCTAACACAATCAGAAAAAGTCTCTGCATCATGGACATTTGAAGAAGATACGACCTTTAGTAAAAATGTATCTGCAATAGGTAATATATATGGTGATAGAATCTATACTAAAAAATTATCACCTGTTAGTTCATATGAATTAACACCAAAATCATATGTTGATACAATCAATTTATCCTTATCATCAAACTCTCTATCCATATCTGCAGCATCAGATGAAGGTGATAATAGATTAACTGAATATATAAATCTCGGTTTAAATACATTATCCAATAATCTATCGGGAGCAATAGATGAAGGTGATAATAGGTTATATGAGTATATAGATTATGCTTTATCAACAATTAACCTATCTGCTGCAATAGATGAAGGTGATAATAGATTAATTGAATATATTGACCTATCAAATAATCTCCAAACATTGGAGTTATCTGCTGCAATAGATGAAGGTGATAATAGATTAATTGAATATATAAACACACTATCAGATTCATTATCCGCAAGTGCTAAAGAGGATGACAATAGGTTATATGAATATATAGACCAAAACTTAAATACATTATCCAATAATCTATCGGGAGCAATAGATGAAAGTGATAATAGGATTTATGAGTATATAGATTATGCTTTATCAACCTTATCTACCAGTATTTCAGGAGCAATAGATGAAGGTGATAATAGATTAACCGAATATATAGACCAAAACTTAAATACCTTATCTACCAACCTTTCAGGGGCAATAAATGAAGGTGATAATAGATTAACCGAATATATAAACACATTATCAGATTCGTTATCTGCTGCAAGCATTGAAGGTGATAATGCTGTTAGAAATTATATAGATAGTAAGACCATCAGTCTTTCAGGAGCAATAGATGAAGGTGATAATAGGATTTATGAATATATAGACCAAAATTTAAATACTTTATCTAATAGTCTATCTGCTGCAATAGATGAAGGTGATAATAGGATTTATGAGTATATAGATAATAATATATCAACCACATCAACAAGTTTATCTGCATCTTCAAAAGAGGAAGATAACAGACTATATGAATATATAAATCTTGGTTTAAATACATTATCTACCAGTATTTCAGGAGCAATAGATGAAGGTGATAATAGGTTAACCGAATATATTGATAGTAAGACTGCCAACTTATCTGCATCTTCAAAAGAGGAAGATAATCGTCTATATGAATATATAGATTATACTCTATCAACAATTAACCTTTCAGGAGCAATAGATGAAGGTGATAATAGGTTATATGAGTATATTGACCAAAATTTAAATACATTATCTATAAACTTATCTGCATCTTCAAAAGAGGAAGATAACAGACTATATGAATATATTGACCAAAGTTTAAATACATTATCTACCAACCTATCTGCTGCAATAGATGAAGGTGATAATAGATTAACCGAATATATTGATAGTAAGACTGTCAACCTTTCAGGAGCAATAGATGAAGGTGATAATAGGTTATATGAGCATTTATTAACATCATCAAGTATATTATCTGCATCTTCAAAAGAGGAAGATAACAGACTATATGAATATATAGACCAAAACTTAAATACCTTATCTAATAGTCTATCTGCTGCAATAGATGAAGGTGATAATAGATTAACCGAATATATTGATAGTAACATATCAACCTTATCTACCAACTTATCTGCAAGTTCTAAAGAGGATGTTAATAGATTAACCGAATATATAAACACACTATCAGATTCATTATCTGCCGCAAGTGTTGAAAGTGATAATGCTGTTAGAAATTATATAGATAGCAAGACCATCAATCTATCTGCTTCTATAGATGAAGGTGATAATAGGTTATATGAGTATATTGACCTATCAAATAATCTCCAAACATTGGAGTTATCTGCTTCTATAGATGAAGGTGATAATAGGTTAACCGAATATATTGACCAAAGTTTAAATACATTATCTACCAACCTATCTGCTGCAATAGATGAAGGTGATAATAGATTAACCGAATATATTGATAATGAGAATAACCTTCAAACATTAGAGTTATCTGCAAGTGCTAAAGAGGATGTTAATAGATTAACCGAATATATTGTAGATACCTATACACATAAAAATCTAATCATAAATGGAAATTTTCAAGTTTGGGCAAGAGGAGCAACATTTACATCACCAGCATCAAATGCTTATACTTCTGATAGATGGAGATATGTTGCAAGTAGTGACGCCGCATGTACTATTACATCCAATTCAGATGTTCCTGCAAATCAAGGAGCACCTACAACATCACTTAATGTTCAAATTACAACAGCAGATTCAAGTATTGGTGCTACTCAATATTTTATGATTGGTTACAATATTGAAGGTTATGATTTCAAATATATTCAAGGTAAAACTGGTGTATTATCATTTTGGGTTAAAGCATATAAAACAGGAACATACTGTATATCAATGAGAAATAGTACTAATGATGCATCTTACGCAACAGATTTTACTATAGACTCATCTGCTACTTGGGAGAAAAAAGAAATATTAATAGTATTTGATGGTGGTGGTATTGGAACTTGGAATTACACAAATGGTAGTGGATTAGAAATCTTTTTTGTTCTTGCTTGTGGTTCTGATAGACATGTTTCAAGTGTGGATACCTGGGAAAATGCAAATAAATTAGCAACATCTAATATTGATAATAATATCAATAGTACATCTAACTATTTCAGATTGGCACAAGTTCAATTGGAACCAGGAACGATTGCAACACCATTTGAGTTTAGACCTACGGTAGTAGAAACTGCAATGTGTCAACGATATTATATGAATAGTTATGCAACTGGTCAAGGTTATGGTTATAGATATGGTTTAGCAGGTGTTGTTTGTGGAATTGATGGTGATACATTTCATACAAGAATGCGAGATAATCCTGATGCTGCTATTATAACAACACCAACATATAATAACTGTACGGACTATGATTTAGTTTCTAATACTATTGGTTGGATACATAGAGTAACAGTAACAGCAAATGGTTCTTTTAGAGCATATGCGGGTTTATATTCTTTTGATGCGGAGATAATGTAATGGCAAAATATAAAATAAAAGAATTTAATATATTAGATACAGAAACAGGTAAATATATTCCGCTAAGTGAAGGTAATAGAAGTTATAAAGAATATCTAAAATGGTTAGCAGAAGGTAATACACCTGATCCATTTGAAACACAACAAGAAATAGATGAAAGACTTGCAAGAGAAGCTGACCAAATAATAGAAAACAAAATACAAGATAAAATAAGAGAACTTGCCATTAACGATTTAAAAGATAAAGGTGAATTACCACCAGATTATGTTGATAAGTATAAAAAATAAAAATCCGTAGAATAAATATAAATATGTTTATAACTTAAAAAGGAAAATAATATGGGCTGGTTTTTTAATAAAAACAATGACGAAGTAAGAGGTATTGTACAAGAAGAATTAAAGGCTTTCCAAAGCAAGGCCGAAATACCCACCGAAGTAGATTTAAAATCTGCTACTGGTGAAGGTTGGGAAAATCTACATGAATTTCCTGGTATAGGTCATTTAGCTATAGGTTCATTTAATTTATTCTATAACAAATATGTTAATCCATCATGGGCAAATGAAAGACAGAAAATTTTTGGTTATAGAGAAATGGCATTAATGACAGAAGTTGCTGATGTTATAGAAGATGCCACAAATGAAGCAACACAAGAAGATATAAATGGTGATTTATTAACATTGGAAATAAGAGATGCGGTTTTAAGTAAGAACGAAAATATAGTTAATAATATAAACAAAGAATTTAAATATCTATTTGAAAATACAATTGATGATTTTTCAGACTTTTTGTGGGATGCTTTTAGAACCTATATGATTGATGGTAGATTTTATTATGAAAGAATAATTGACACAAGAACACCTAAAAATGGTATAATAGGTTTAAAGAAACTTCCTTCTGAAACAATGGATTATTTTTATGAACCAAAATCGGGACACATATATAATTATGTTCAGTATTTAACCGAAACACCAACAACATTAAACAACATAGAAGAAGCAAAGGCAAAAGATGGAAGAGAATTAATATTATTTAATCCTGAACAAATAGGTTTTATTAACAGTGGTATATATGGCATATCAAGACATGATATTTTAGGTTATCTTGAAAAGGCAAGAGTTCCATATAATCAATTAAAACTTTTGGAAACATCTGTTATTATATACAGACTTATTAGAGCACCTGAAAGATTGGTATTTAGAATTGATACAGGAAACATGCCAAAAGATAAAGCATTAAAATATGTTGAAAAGGTAAAACAAAAACTTTCTAAAAAACAAACATACAATCCAACTACAGGACAACTTACAAACGAACCTGAAATATTTAGTATGCTTGAAAATTATTATCTACCACAATCAGCAGATGGTCGTGGATCACAAATTGAATCTGTTGGTGGTAATGCAGCCGGTTTTGCTGAGTTGGATGACATTTATTACTTTGCAAGAAAAATGTATAGAGCATTAAAATACCCAGCATCAAGAGTAACAGCATCACAAGAAAAAAGAGAAGGTGACGTTCTTTTTGGTGGAAGTAATACAGGTGAAATATCCCGTGATGAAATAAAATGGAGTAAATACTTAGAAAAACAACAAGATAAATTTTGTAAAGAATTTGAAAAAGTATTCTTACTACATTTGGATTTCAAAGGTCTAAAAAAACAATATGACTTAGATCATAAAAAAATAAAAATTCATATGACCGCTCCATCTAATTACAAAGAACAAATGGAACAAAACTTTTTAGAAACTCGTTTTAATAACTATTCAAGTATTGCAGATAGAGAAGAAATGAGTAAATATTATTTGATGAAAAGGTATCTTAAATGGTCTGATGAAGAAATAGATTTAAATCTTGAAGGTAAAATAAAGGATAAACAATTGGGTCTTGTTCCTAAAGAACCAGAGGAAACATATTAATACCAATAATATCCGAAAGATGTATTAAATAAAAGAGTAATAAATAAATAATATAAGGAGTTAGTTATGAATATTGAGTCAATTAAAAAAGCTTTAGATCACTTTGAAAATGATGAATTTGTAAATGCAAAGGAAATTCTACAAAAAGAAATTCATACACATAAAAATGAATGGCTGAAAAATAAATTGGGTTTAAAAAATGATATTGATATTGAACCTAAATCGGGAGAGTAATACATGAAACTTATTACTGAAACATCTTATGAACTTCAATTAGTAGAAAGCAAATCAGATAAAAACATGCATATTGTTGGTATCTTTTCATCTGCTGAAATTGAAAATAACAATAAGAGAAAATACAAAAGAGATATACTTGAAAGAGAAATTAAAAAGATTAATGAAAAAGTAGATAAAGGTTCTCTATGGGGTGAACTTGGACATCCACCAAATCCAGAAATTAATATGGACAAAATCGCTATATTAACCAAGATGGTTGAGTGGAAAGGTGACCATGTTTATGGTAAAGCAAAAGTACTTGACACACCTATGGGACAAATAGCAAAAACATTAGTAAAAGAAGGTAGTTTAGGTATATCATCACGAGGTCTCGGAACAGTATCAGAAAATGGATATGTTAATGAAGACTTTAATTTGATAACATGGGACCTTGTAACAGACCCATCAAATAATCCTTCTTGGATTAATGGAATATATGAAGGTAAGGAGTTTAATATGAAAAATGAGGAATCAGCATATCAAAAATTCTTCCAAGAAAAATTAAAGAAATATAATGTATCATCTCCAAGTGAGTTATCACCTGAAGAAAAAAAGAAATTTTTTGATGAAGTTGAAAAAGAATGGAAGGGTGATACCAAAAATGAGAATGTTATGGATAATGTAGTTGAATATCTACAAGCATTCATTTTCAAAGGTAAAACAAAAGAACAAATTAAAAGAATTGTTGAATCAAATAAAGAAGGTATAATTGAATTTTACTTGAACAGAGGTTTATAATGAAATTACTAAGTAAAATAGATAGATTTATATCCGAATCAAGTGAGATGGCTTTCAATACTTGGTGGACTAAACAAACACAAGTATATCTGAAAGGAAACGAAGTATTGTGGACTCAAAGTTGGGATTATCCTATCGGCTCTATTGTAACAGAAGAAGATATTGACGATATGAATAAAAAAGGGTACACCGTAATTCATTGGAAATAAATGGAAATCAAGATATTTGGTTTCTATTATTTTAATAAATAAATATAATTATAGTAATACATTTAGGAGGAAGATATTATATGGATAAACTTTTACAATTGCTTGGTGCAGATAAGCTTAATGAATCTACTCAAGCAGAAATCAAAACAAAGCTACAAGATGTAATCGACATCAAGGCTAAAGAAATTTCTGAAAGCAAACTTGATGAAGAAAAGGAAGCTTTAGTTGAGAAGTATGAACAAAAATTTGAAGAATATAAGAAAGATGTAACAACCAAATTCTCAAATTTTGTTGATAACATTCTTGAAGAAGAACTTGCAATTCCTGAAAAAATTTTGGAGTTCGCAAAAAAGGGTGAACTTTATGATGACCTTATTGAACAATTTAAAGTTCGTCTTGGTGTAGATCAAGGACTTTTGGATGAAGAAGTTAAAAGTCTTTTGAAAGAAGCAAAGGAAGAAATTCTTAAACTTCGCAAAGAAATGAACTCAATAACAGAAAAGAATTTGGAAGTTGTTTCTGATGCACAAAAAATGGCAGCACAACTTTATTTGTATGAGAAATGTGAAGGCTTGACCGAGAAACAAAAGGGTCATGTTATGGCAGTTCTCGAAGGTGTTCAAGACAAAGCAGAAATTGATCGTAAATTTTCAATTATAGTTGAACAATATGAGGAAAAAGACGATGAAAAAGACACCAAAAAAGACAAAAAAGACAAAAAAGCCGAAGACGGAAAAGAAGTAGATGAAGAAGATGATGAGGACGAGGACGAGGATGATGAGGACGAGGACGACGAAAAGAAAGAAGTAGATGAAGAAGATGAAAAAGAAGATGATGAGGACAAAGAAGAAGTAGATGAAGAAGATGATGAAGAAGATGAAAAGAAAGATAAGAAAGAAGTAGACGAAGAAGACGACGAAGACGAAGAAGACAAAAAGAAAGAAGACAAAAAAGAAAAAATGTCTGAAGGTCATTCCGAAATCAAAAAACGTAAAAAGAAAAAAATGATTAAAGAAGATACCAGTCCTTTCGCATCATTCAAAAAACAATACTTAAATATTTTAAGAACAAATAAAATCTAAAACTTGTTTATAATAAAAAGGTGAAAATATTAATAGGAGAATATATATAAATGGAAATTAAAGACTTGTTAGTTAAGTGGAAAGAAGTTCTTAATGAAGGTAATGAAATTAAGAACTATAATGTTCGTAGAGCAACAGCAATCATGCTTGAAAATGAGCATAACTTTCTGATGGAAGCAACAGCATTCGGTAATGACTCTCTTGGTACACAAGCTGGTTACGCTGGATCAGGTATGTTCCACAAAATCGCAGTACCTATGGTTCGTAGAACCTTCCCTGAATTAGTAGCACACGACCTCGTTGGTGTTCAACCAATGACAGGTCCAGTTGGTTTGGCATTCGCAATTCGCTTTAGAGCCGGTCAAGATTACGACTCAACAGCAAATGTTGAACTTGGATATAATACAATTGATTCAACTTATTCTGGATCAGTTATTACATCCGCTGGTGAAACTTTGGGTTCCGATGCAGGCACAAATAACCGTGGTCTTGGTATCGGTACAAACGCAGAAATTAAAGAAGTAAACATGACAGTTGAAAAAGCACAAATCGAAGCAAAAACAAGAAAGTTGAGAAGTAGATGGTCTCTTGAAGTTGCACAAGATTTGAAGGCTATGCACGGATTGAATCTTGAAGAAGAAATGATGGACATTCTGGCTTATGAAATCACAGCAGAAATTGACCGTGAATTGATTCAAAAGATTGACTCAGTTTGTGTTGCCGGTGGTGCACTTTTTGACAGAACTTGGAACTACCAAGCAGCTTCAGGTACAGGCGTTCCAGGTGGTAGATGGGAACTTGAAAGATATAGAGAACTTTATCACTATATCCTAAGACGTTCACAAGATATTGCAATTAATACTCGTAGAGGTTCTGGTAACTGGATCGTTGGTAACCCATATGCCGTAGCAATTTTTGAAGCAATGGCCGGTTTTACTATCGCACCAGTCGCTGGTAATGTTAATACATCACAAGTTGGTATCGCAAGAATCGGTTCTATTGATGGAAGATTGAGTGTTTATCGTGACACCTTCCAATCATCAAATCAATTCCTTATTGGTTATAAAGGACCTTCAGAATATGATACAGGTGTTATTTACCTGCCTTATGTTCAATTGCTGGCATCCCGTGCAGTATTTGAAGATTCATTCCATCCAACAGTTGGCTTGATGTCAAGATATGGTATTCACGATCATCTATATGGATCAAAGAATTACTATCAAAAAGTTTCTTTGACAAATCTACCTGCCTAATTTTTATCAAAGAATAAATGAATAACAAAGAGCCCATTTCCTCGGAAATGGGTTTTTTGTTTATTTACATTTTTCATAATTTATGTTATAATGATTTTATAAAAATAAGAAGGGATATATAAATGAAAAAATTTAAAATCTATTGTGACATGGATGATGTATTGGTAGATTGGAAAACAAATGTAACAAATTTTTGTGAAAATTTTTGGGACATAGATGATATGGAGAAAAGGTTTTTTCTACTGGTTAAAGCAGGTAGAAAATTCTGGGCAAGTAATCCTTGGACAATAGATGGTAAAAATCTATGGAAAGGTATAAATACATATAAACCAACTTTACTATCAGCTGCTGCTCGTGGTAATTTTACAGTACATGAAGATGTAAGAAACGGTAAGTTGGACTGGATAAAAAATAATCTTGGTTATGAATTTTATAAAGATGCAATTATATGCCATAGAAAAGAAAAAAAGTTATATTCAAATTCTAATTCTATTTTAATTGATGATTTTGAACAAAACATAAATGAATGGGAAGATAACGGAGGTATTGGCATATTACACAAATCAAGTGATGAAACCATAGAAAAATTGAATAGTATTGTTAAGGAAAAAATACAATGTTAGATAGACAAAATTTAGAAGAAGAATTTAATATGCAAGACAACCAACATGATGAAACTATTGAGTTGGAACCAGAAGTATCTGAAAGTGGACCAGATAAATTTGAAGAAGAATGGGAAAAAGAAAATAACCCAAGAAATATAATAAGAGATAATATAGAAAGAGCAAATAAAATATTAGATACTGTTGAAGAAGAATTAAATAATGGAAATATAACAGCGAGACTTGTTGAAGTAGCAACAGGTTTAATAAACTCAGTAACACAAGCAAGTAAAGAATTAATAACAGATGAAAATTACCAAGTATATTTACAAATAAGAAACCGTATGTTATTATTAAAAGATAAAGAAATTGAAATGAAAAGAAAAAAGAAAGAGGCACCAAAAAATCAAAATCTAATAATTGCCTCCAGAGAAGATGTTTTAAAATTGTTAAAAGAACCAAAAGAATAAAAAAATATTTACAATTTTTATTCCGTGTGTTATAATGTTTTTAAAGAGTGAGAGATAAAATAAAAAACAAAAGAAAGGAGTTTTTAGATGTTATCACCTTTAATGGAAGACTTCAAGCAAGCAATTCTTTCCCAAAAGAAAATTAATCCGTTTCATAAATGGGAAGGAAACTCGCTTGATTATTTAGAATTAGTTCATAAAAATCCTGAGGTTGCTAATTTTGCCCCAGGTCGTATTTTCAATATGATTATGAAATACGGTGTTAATGATGTACCAAATGATGTTAAATTAGCGGGGTATGAAGACCTCGTGGAGTATAAGTTTTTTGATGGAAAAATCTTTGGTCTTGAATCAAAGATGGCTATCCATGATGTTATGAAATTCTTGAAAGCGTCTGCACGTAGGACTGAAACAGGAAAAAGAATTTTAATCATGGTGGGCCCAGTCGCGAGTGGTAAGTCTACAATCGCGGCGCTATTAAAGCGAGGTCTTGAAAAAGATGATACACCAATGTTTGCAATCAAAGGTTGTCCGATCAATGAAGAACCTTTGCATGCAATTCCAATCAATGACCGAGCATATTGGGAAGAAAAGTTGGGTATTAAAATAGAGGGTTATCTTTGTCCTCATTGTCGTCAAGTTGTTAAAGAAAATTATACTGACGATGATGGAACTGTTCGTTGGTCTGAAATCCCGGTTACAGCAGTAATACCATCCGAACAGGAAAGAATTGCAATTGGCACATTTCAACCATCCGACCCAAAATCTCAAGATATTACCGAGTTAATCGGTCGGGTAAATATGGCTAAGATTGCTCGTTACGGTGAAACCGATCCCCGAGCATTTAGCTTTGACGGTGAATTGCAAGTTGCCAACCGTGGATTGATTGAATATATTGAAATTTTAAAAGCAGATATTAAATTTCACTATGTTCTTATTTCAGCGGCACAAGAACAAGTAATCAAGTCACCTGGTTTTCCACAGATTTATCTTGATGAATTGATTCTTTCGCATACAAACCAAACAGAGTATGATACATTTAAATCGGACAAGAAAAATGAAGCACTTCATGACCGTATGTATAAAGTAATCGTACCCTGGAATTTGAATGTATCCGAAGAAATTGAAATTTATAAGAAAATGATTCAAGAATCTGATTTTAGGAATATTCATATCGCTCCAGGTACCCTTGAATTGGCAGCACAGTTTGCCGTATTAACAAGGCTAAAGAAATCTACCAAAGTTTCCTCTTTGATTGAAAAAATGAAACTCTATGATGGTAGAACATCTAACGAATTTAAAAAGGAAGAAGTTGATATTAAAAAGATTCGTGAGGATGGGAGAAGAAATGGTGAAGGTATGGACCAAGGTATATCTCCAAGGTTTATTATCAATGCACTTAATATAGCACTCGCATCAAAAGAAGATAAAAACTGTATCAATCCAATTGATGTTCTGCGAGCACTTAAACAAAACTTTGATCACCACACTGGTATTGAAGAACAGGATATTAAGAACTTTACAAACCTGTTGGTTGCTGAAAAAGATTCAGCACTTGCTGAGTTCCGTGAGTTTGCCAAAAAAGAAATCAATATGGCATTCCTTCACGCTTATGACGAACAAGCAACCGAATTGTTTAACCGATATATGTTGAATGTCGGAGCTTACTGTAGAAAAGAAAAGATTGAAGATACAGCAACGGGTGAATATAGTTCACCTGATGAAAAACTGATGCGATCACTTGAAGAACTTATTGGCGTCCCTGTAAATTCCAAAGATGAATTTAGAAACGGTATATTTGTTCATAAATCAAGTTGCGGAGATCGTGGCAAGGAATTTAAATATGATTCTTATGCACCTTTGAAAGAAGCGATTGAAAAGAAACTAATGAGTGATCTTAAAAATGTGGTCAATCTGTCAATTGTAAATACCACAAGTACCGATCCAAAGAGGATGAAAGCGAGAAGTAAAGCGTTTAAGACCTTGATGGAAAAAGGTTACTGTGAACACTGTGCAAATGTTCTTCTTTCATTTGTCGGTGAAATACTGAGAAAACAATCGTAAAAGTTTCTTATGATTGGGAAAGGCTGGGTGTATCTATATTCACCCAGCCTTTTTTATTTAGTTTACAACTTTTGATAAATATAGTATAATATAAAAAAGAAAAGAAAGAGAGGATAATATATTGATTAGAATAACTGTACAAATCGGAGATGTTGAGGACGAATCAAAAACAACTGTGATAGCCTCTTCCTTTGATAATTTTGATGAAGTTGAAGAAACAGAGTTCTTAAATAAAATAAGAATGTTTGATGATGATGATTGCTATGAAAATAAAAAGAAAAAGAAAAAACATAAAATGGGCTTTTCTACAAATGATAAATGTTCTAAAAAGAAAGAGTCTGTAAAGAATGAAGATGTTGAAGAATCAGAAGATTAAAATTTAAACGGAAAGGGTTTTAAAATGGGTATTATATTACACGATGATTGGGATTTATCCGAAAAAGGTATAAAGGATGCCGAAAGACACCAGAAAAAGATTGATAAATCCATAAGAGAAA